>Ga0316192_10000457_pt1 | contig 29835 bp, 27 predicted proteins | sample MerIslwburrow_MG_FD_204931 | JGI IMG/M metagenome (GOLD analysis project Ga0316192, IMG submission 204931) | Coastal sediment microbial communities from Maine, United States - Merrow Island worm burrow | ecosystem: Environmental > Aquatic > Marine > Coastal > Sediment | place: USA: Maine...
GGTGAGCGCCGCCACCAAGGTCAGGCCAACGATGTTCGGCTTGGCAAGTTGATAATAGTCCAGGGCAACGGAGCGTATCCGTACGCCCTGGTTAACAGCCTGTTCGATCATACGCCCCCCTCTTTTGGGCTTGTAAACGCGCAATGTGTTGCTTTACCAAAGATTCTGCCTTGACCTACATCAAAGACTGAGATGACCCCTCCTGCCTACGCAAAGCTCCGGGCCGCTGTGGAGATAATCCCTAAGGCATCTGAGTCGAGTGACAATGACCTGCCCCCTGAAATCAATCCAAGTCTTATGTTGGTTTATAGATAGCCGAAAGCAGTCATTCGATTTAGGGCGTAGAAGCCAATCTGGGGATGTGTCTATCCTGTGCCCGATCAGACAAACAAAGTCTCTCTAGCGCAGGCAGTCCCTTTGATAATCCCAGCGTCTTCCTGCGCGTTAGTGGTGCGAACCTCAGCGCAAACCAAACGGCTGCGTACCTCTTCCCGAACCCGTGCTGTAAGGTCTCTCTGCAATCCGCGTCTCTTTGCCCGGTTCAATGCAGAGCGCCTTTACATTTACTATGCCCAACAGGATATTGTCCCTACTAATCTCTGCTCTTTATATGTGCTGAAAGTGATTCGCCTGGACTTATTGAGGGCTTATTAATAACCATGGCCGCCATTGATCGGGCGGCCATGTTTTAATATAACTTATATAACAATTGCTTAACTGGAGCCGATGATCCGAATCGAACGGACGACCTGCTCATTACGAGTGAGCTGCTCTACCAACTGAGCTACATCGGCATTGTCCTTATGCGGCGCGCATTGTATGCATGCCGGCGCGATTTTGGAACCAGAAGGAACCACATCTAATCCAGCACGGCCTGGATGGCCGATAGCATGGCGGGAGCCGCCGTTTCCGTGCGCAGGATACGATTGCCGAAACCCAGGCCTTGAAAGCCAAGCTCGCGCCATTGCTCCAGATCGCGCGCCGACCATCCGCCTTCGGGTCCAACGGCCAGGCAGATGGAAGTTGCGTCACGCATGCCCTGGCGCGTATCGATCCAGTGAAGGACCGCCTCCGGCTCAAGCACGAAGCAGCGGCCTTGGGACCGGATATTCGCCAGCGTCTGATGCCAGGCGATTTCCGGCACGCGCGTGCGTCCACTTTGTTCGGCGGCTTCAATGATGATCTTGCGCCAGCGCGATAAGCGGGCGTCCAGCTTGCTGGCTGCCAGGTGCAGCGTGGCGCGATCGCTGGCCACGATCTGGAAGGAGGCTGCGCCAAGCTCGGTGCATTTTTGCAGCGCCGACTCGATCTTGTCGCTACGGCAAGCGGCCTGGATGATATGCACGGGCAAGGTCAATTCACGATTCACCGCGTCAAAGGACAACACATGGCAGGTGCAGTCCTGCTTGCTCAGCATGGCGATTTCAGCTTGATATTCGCCGCCCGCGCCATCGAAAAGCACCAGATGGTCGCCCTTCTGCAGGCGCAGCACCTGCCGCAGGTAGTGGCCGTGCTCGCTGGAAAGATGAACATCCCTGCCGCACTCGAGCAGGGCGTCGGTGAAAATACGTGAAAGGCGCATGCGCCAATATCGCCTGAATTTGCCTCCCCCGGCAAGCCTCTTGACCTTGCTTGCCCATGCCCCAACATGCACGGATGTACTTATCTTGGCCCATCGAGCAGGAGTGGACCGCCGCCGCCGAATGGTCGGCCGCCAAGTCAGGCGCCACGCCAGTGATCAGCAGTGTGCTGCTAATCACCGGCTCGCTCACGCGCCGGCTCGATCACCGTTACAGCATGCGTTTGACGCTTAAGGTCCGCGATCAGTTCGTCGACCATTGCGAAAAGGAGGAAGCGGAATTGCTGGAGTGCGCCGTCGCCGCTCCCTGCCTGCGCCGCCGCGTTTCCCTGCTGCACCGGGGCGAGGTGATGTTTGACGCCGAATCCGTGTTGCCGCTGGAATTCCTGCCGGCGGAGATGATGCAAACTCTGCATGAAGGCAAGCAGCCGCTGGGCAATGTGCTCATCGACCGCGGCCTGACGCTGGCGCGCTCGGACCTGAGGCTGGCGAGGCTGCACTGTCCTGATCAGTCGGGTGACGAGGCGCGCTGGGCGCGCAGTTCCGTGTTGCGCTCAGAGTCCGGCGAGCGGGCCCTGGTAACCGAGTGTTTTCATTCAGCGATGTGGAGCCATATGGAAATCCTGCAACGGCGATCATGAGCGCCACGACAGCACCCATGGGCGGCTGGCGCGACTGGGTGGTATTATTGCGCATCGACCGGCCGGTGGGCTACTGGCTGCTGCTGTGGCCGACGCTGTGGGGACTTCTGGCCGCCTCAAATGGCCGCCCCAGCCTGAATAACCTGGTCATTTTCGTGGCCGGCGTGCTGCTGATGCGCTCGGCCGGTTGCGTGATCAACGATTTCGCCGACCGCGATTTTGACGGCCATGTCGAGCGCACGCGCGACCGGCCATTGGCCAGCGGCCGCATCGCCGCCAGCTCGGCCCTGATGGCTTTTGGCGGTATGCTGCTGCTCGCCCTAGGCTTGGTGTCGCTCACATCCATGCTCGTCGTCAAGCTTGCCTTCATCGGCGCAGCTTTGGCCGCCATCTACCCGTTTCTCAAGCGCCATACCCACTTTCCCCAGGCCTGGCTGGGCATGGCCTTTGGCTGGGGCGCGGTCATGGCCTGGGCGGCTGAGACCGGAAGCGTTACGAATTCCGCCGTTCCGTGGCTGCTGTTCGCCGCCAATGTCTGCTGGTCGCTATCGTATGATACGGCCTATGCCATCGGCGACCGGGCCGATGATGTGCATATCGGCGTGAAATCCACAGCCCTGTGGTTTGGTGAACGCGCGATCCAGGCCGTGATCATCCTGGCTGCCGCCATGTTGCTGCTCCTGGCCGCAGCCGCCTGGCTTTCTGGCGGATATGCCTGGCTGGGTTGGCTGCTGGCCGCCGCCTGGCAGCTATATTTGTGCATGAGGCTTTATGATCAGGGCGAGGCCTGGAGCTTCCGCTTCTTTCTGTTGTCACATTGGAGCGGTGCGCTGATGTGCCTGGGCTTTCTCATCTGAATAGGCTGTTGTGCCTTTGGTTCATCGGCGTATAATGAGAAAGACACATGGGGGCGATCGGCTTCGACGGAGATGCTGAACCCTGTGGTGCATGCCGGGTCGCTGATCCCGTAAAAAACGGCAAACGGCATTAACTGCCAACGACGACGTAGAACTGGCTTACGCAGCGTAAGTCACCCCTCGCTTGATTTGCCTATCGGTTGGGTAGCAGGGGTCATCTAGATGGGATCGCTACCAAAGGCTGGAGGCTCGTGGTCTTTGGGGTTAAATAGCTACGAACCGGCCTTATGGACGCCCTGTTCGCCCGGTTTCCATAAGGTGCTATCTGGGTGAACTAAGCATGTAGACCTGCAGGCTGATGGTCTTCGGACGCGGGTTCGATTCCCGCCGCCCCACCAAATGAAAGGCCGCCCGGATGGGCGGTTTTTTATTTGGTGAGATGAGATGAAAATGAACCCGCGTAGCGGGAGCGACAAACTGGTAGGAAAGCCAGTTTGGACAGACTTCAGGCCGCCCGCAGGGCAAGGGCAGGATGCCCGCAGTCAATCCCGCCGCCTCCACCAGTATAAGCTCCTGATTTATCAGGAGCTTATTGTTTTTTCCGGTTTCGTTCCTTGGCTATGTTAGGACCAAATTACCCGAATCTTTTCACAGGCAGATAGATATAAAAAGGGTAGCGCCCCCTTAAAAAAGAACATTCAGAGCAAAACCTAAGGACAAGGCGCGCTACATCACTTAGGCAGACGTTCGTGCAAAAGAGTCGTAGCACCTCGATGAATGTCTGCTTTCGGCCATAAGCGGTCATTCAGTAACAACCTTTTATTGATCCTTGTTTGTGGTTCTCTGTTTTACAGCATTATTATGTGCCGCTAAATTAATCGAGTAGTGTGATTGATCTGACTTATGATCTGCTATCAAAGGATAGTTTATGAATGCTTTTACTGCTCCCATTGTGATAAACAAAAACAGTCAATCTTTTGAATTGGAGCGCATTTCACTGAGTGCTGGTGGGCCAGACCAGTTCTCAGAAAATTGGTTACAAGACGTTTTGTTTGCTAACCCAAAATGCTTGCCTGTGAAGGAAATTGATCCGCACATTGGTGAGCTAATTCCAATTTGCACGGAAATTGAAACAGGCGCTGGGCCAGCGGACATCCTTTTTGTCACGCCTACAGGTCAGGTTGTACTGGTAGAAACAAAATTATGGAGAAATCCTGAAGCAAGAAGAACAGTGGTTGCCCAGATATTGGACTACGCCAAACAACTGACAACCTGGACCTATGAAGATTTAGTAAGAGAGTCCGCTGTTGCTACTAAACAGGGGCAGGATTATTTGTTGTCTTGCCTAAAGAAACACCACGTTGAGGAAGGTGCCTTTGTAGATGGTGTAAATCGAAGCTTGAAGACAGGGGATTTTCTTCTACTCATTGTTGGAGATGGCATTCGTTCTGGAGCCCAGTCATTAGTTGGATTTATTGAACGTTATGGGAACCTTCGTTTTAGTTTAGGGCTAATCGAGGTCGCAGCTTTTAAGCTTTCTGACCACGATCTCCTTTTACAGCCAAGAATATTAGCCAAAACTGAGGTGCTGCAACGAACCATTTTAGTTGGTTCGTCTGGAATTGTTGAAATAGAGGATGTTGCCAATAAAGAAGATGCTGATTTAGAGATTAATTCGGATAGGGCTTGGTTTCAGGCTTTTTGGTCTGAATACTTAAACATGTTGCGACTAGATGACCCTCAACAGCCTTTGCCCACGAAACCAGCACGGTCAACAAATATATATTTTGGAATGCCACCTAGTGCAGGTATGGCTTGGGTAAGTGCGTATATAGCGCAGAGCAAAGGAATTGCAGGTGCGTATCTCACGTTTGCTCAAGCTTTAGATAAACTTGATATTTACTATGAACAGCTGCTTTCTCAGCGAGAAGATATTGAGGAATCTTTTGGTGACAAATTAAGCTGGGAGCGAAATGGAAATAAGATTTACATCGGAGCCTCGACCATTTCATTCACAGATTTAAATGCACCAGATCAGCGAAAAAAAGTTCAGGTACATTTAGTAGACATGGCAAACCGTATGGTGAATGTTTTTCGACATAGGTTGGAAACCATCAGCAAGGAAATTAGGTGATCTAGGGTCAGCTTATAAGCAACGGTATAGCCATATGCTTCAATCTAGTTTCTATATGGTTGAATGACCGCTAACGGCCAAAATCGGACATTTAGATAGCGCTGAGTTGACCGAATTATCATGTGCGATTTGACGTAGTTGGCATAGCTACCGATAGACGGCACTAACGAAGATTTTCGTCTGGTTTGACTGGGAGACGAGCGAGTTCTTCATAGTATTCATCTTTGTCTAAGCAATTTGCATGTTCACCATGCATCATCGGCTCAAATGGATTGACATGGTGTCGCATCAACAGGGCAGTCAGAGCACTTATATCCCTCCCGCTCGCAATAGTAGGCAGGAGGGTATCGCTGGAATCTCGGTCCTTGCCAGTATAGAGCTGATGTCTGCCGCCTCCCCTTTTGTACCGACAGGCAACAATACAGCGAGGCCCGACTGAATTGTCGGTAATCCCTAAATGTACTTCATTGTTTAAGTTGGCCAAGTGGTCCTCCACCACATGCGCTGACACATGGCCGAGTTCATGGGCTTTTACCATGCGAAGTAGTGGACGCACCCACCTCTTGTCTTGAAGTAGATAAATTTGGCCACTACCAGCGAGCCCTATTCTTCGTGCCCTCAGCGTCGTCGTATCGGTTACATGGCGCGTGTAGCGAAAGTGATTGTCTCTCAATGCTATACCGATAGAATAAAGTCTAGTCTCGCTACCAATGAATGCAGTAACGAGCACGAAGTGAGCAGGCCCCCCGTTTCCCGGCATCCGAATCATGTGTCTGGGAAACTGCTTTTTCATCGCATCGGCCAGTACACCAAGGGACTGTTCGAGAGGTAGATTTCTGCCCCGCAGCACTGCACTCATCCAATCTGCGGGCTCAGTACCTGAGGCGGTTGCTCCAAGTCCGGCATAGCCTAGAATGGCTACTCCATCCCTACATTCGAGAAACATTACTTTACGCGCATTATCTATCGGTGGACGTGCCTTATATGAGAGACGTCGATCGGCGAGGAGCCAGATTGACTCACGTCCATTGACTGTAACTATGAGCGTCACTATTTATGCCTCATTTCAGTAATCTTCATAGTATGAGCATAGGTAGCAGTTAAGATTCCGTCAAAATAAGAGTTTGCCGCACTTCTGATATACTTTAAGCAGAAAATACATGGCTAAATTCGATTCTATTTATGGCGACCAATGAATATCTTGAGTCAAAAATAATGTGCTGAAACTCCCTGCCCAACTGTATGACTTCAGGTCCAAGCCAAAATTCTGAATGTCCGATTTGGGTCGCAACCGGACATTGCCCGAACCCTTGTTTGCATTTCTGCATTTCTGCATTTCTCGGATTCCGGGGACATAATACTTAATTACTCTCGGGCTTCTTTCAGATGGTCGGTCACCCTTCCCCCCTTGCCGGCGGCTAGTACATTTATAGTTAGCCTCGTCAGGCGGCGGCGCTGACCTGTTTGGACGGCACTGGTGTGAGCCAGTCTTTATGCTTGGCGTCTCGGCCATGCACCACATCGAAATACTTGTCCTGCAATAGCTTGGTGATCGGACCACGACCGCCGTTGCCGATGGCGCGGCCATCAACCTCGCGGACGGGCGTGACCTCCGCCGCGCTGCCGGTGAGAAACGCCTCATCGGCGATGTAGACCTCGTCGCGGGTGATGCGCTTTTCCTTCACCTCGATGCCATGATCCTCGGCGAGGCGGAAGATCGTATCCCGCGTGATGCCTTCCAGCGCCGCCGTCAGATCGGGCGTGTACAACACGCCGTTACGCACCATGAAGAAATTCTCGCCTGATCCTTCAGCGACGAAACCATCGACATCGAGTAGCAGGGCCTCGTCATAGCCGTCGCGTAGCGCTTCATTCAGCGCCAGGATGGAATTCAGGTAGTTGCCGTTGGCCTTGGCCTTGCACATGGTGATGTTGACATGATGACGGTTGAACGACGAGGTGCGCACGCGGATGCCATTCTCCATGCCGTCCTCGCCCAGATACGCGCCCCAGTTCCAGGCGGCAATCATGACATGCACGGAAAGCCCGGTCGCTCGAACGCCCATGCTCTCGGAACCAAAAAAACACATGGGCCGGATATAGGCGGTCTCCAGACCGTTTTCAGCCACTGCGTCAATCTGGGCCTGGTTCAGCGCATCCCCGTCGAAGGGCATGGGCATGCCGATGATGTGAGCGGAACGGAACAGGCGGTCGGTATGATCCTGCAGGCGGAAGATGGCCGGACCGTCAGCGGTCTTGTAGGCGCGCACGCCTTCGAAGACGCCCATGCCGTAATGCAGCGTATGGGTCAGGACATGCACCTTGGCATCGCGCCAGGGCACCATCTCGCCATCCATCCAGATGACGCCGTCGCGATCCGCCATATTATCCATTGTTTCCTCCCTCTTCGTTTAGCAGTTCGTTGAACAGCGCATACGTTCGTTGCATGCGTTGCCGCAAAGGCTTTGGACCGTCCACCTGCGTATGCCGGCGCATGGTTTCCCATTCCACGGCAGCGGAGTCGGCGCTCAGCTTGCCGATGGAGCGCCAGAGCTGCACGCGCAGGGCGTTCTCCATTTGCCTGAAATCCAGATACGTCTGGGCCAGCCATTCGGCGTTTTGCCGCCAGATATCAGGCGCATCGCCGTCCACCAACGCGCGTAATATGGCGACCGTTCCCGTCTGCTGGCCGCCAAAGCGCAGGCGCGCATATTGAGCCAGAAACTCAATATCGACAAGCCCGCCGGCATCGTGTTTCAGGTTGATCATGGCCGAGTCAGAGCTGGCTAGGTGATCAAGCATTTTCTTGCGCATGGCTGCCACATCCTGCGCCAGTTGCCTGGAGTCTCTTGGCAGGGCCAAGACCTCATGTAGCGCCCCCTGCGCCCTCTCCCTGGCTGCAGAAGGACCGGCAACGGGACGGGCGCGGCACAGCGCCTGGTGTTCCCAGGTGTGCGCCTCATGCTGTTGGTATTCGCGAAAGCCCTGGAGCGTCGTCACCAACACGCCGGACTGGCCGGAAGGCCGCAGGCGCGCATCAAGCTCATAGCCGGCGCCACAGGGTTCGGCCGTGGTCAAGTGCGCGATCAGACGGCGGCCCAGGCGCTGCGACCACTCACGCATGCTGCGCCCATCCGGGCCGATGCTGGCTGGGTCGTCGTGGCATAAGAGAAAGACGAGATCGAGGTCGGACACCAGACCCATCTCCATGCTGCCCTGCTTGCCCAGGGCCAGACAGACGAACGGGAAGTCCGCCGGCAGCTTGAGCTGGCGCAGGCTCAATCGCAGCAATGCCTCGATGGCCAGGTCGGCCGTTTTGGCCAGCCATGCGCCTGCATCCAGGGGATCGGCCTCATCGGCGGCGATAGCCATGGCCGTGGTAAGACGGCCGGCATCGACCAGCCGCCCAACATCGGCCATCAGCTGCTCGTCATCGAGCCCGGAATCGATCAAACCGCCGAGCTGAGCATGAATCCGCTGCATGCGACCCATGCCTCGCTCACTGTGCAGCGGCCATTCCAGCCAGCTGGGATCCCGGGCCACATGGCTGGCGATATAGCGACTGGCCGCCAGGGCGTCGAACAGCCAGCGCCGGGCTCCTTCGTGCGCGGCCAGCAAATCAATCCAGGTGGCGCGGCCGCCAATTTGCTTGAACAGCTCAGCCAGCGTCTCCACCGCCTGCACCCGGTTGGCGTCGCCTTCCCATGCGGTAAAACCTGCGTCCACGATCTTGCGGATTTGACTCATGCTGCGCTCCGGCAACATGCCACGCCGGGAGATATCCTTAATCTCCCCTAAGGCCTGCGCGATGCGTCGGGGCTCTTCCTCATCTGCACCGCTCAGACGTGCACGCAAGTCATCGTCGCCCAGATCGAGCCAGGACGCGGTTGTCTCCTGCCCCTGCGGCAGCACCGCGGCCAGCTGCTGATGAAACAATGCATGAACCTCTTTGGCGTGCCCCTGCACCGCCGCCAGAATGCCATCACCGCCCAGCGCCTCATCCAGATATGCTCCGGCGTCCTGAGGCAGCTTATGCGTCTGCTCGCCCTTGCGCGCCTGAATGGCGTGCTCGATGCGTCGCCACAGTCGATAAGTCTCGGCAAGAATAATCGCCTGCTCTGTTTCTATATGACCTTCCAGCCGCAAACATTCGAGGGCCGGCAGGCTGCCTTGCACCCTGACCGCTGGTTCCCTGCCGCCGTGCAGCAACTGCATGGACTGGATGAGAAACTCGATTTCGCGAATGCCGCCCAGGCCGCGTTTGACATCAAAGCCTGCGGCAATCGCGGATTCTGATGTCTGGGCGTCAATGCGCCCTTTCATTTCGGCCAAGGCGTGCACGGTGGTGTAATCCAGGTAGCGCCGGTAAACAAAGGGACGGATGCCATCGATAAATGCCTGTCCGAGGCCCATATCGCCGGCCACGGGGCGCGCCTTAATGAGCATGGCCCGCTCCCATGTCTGACCATAGCCTTCGTAATGGGTCAGCGTGGCATCCAGGCTCAGGCATATGGGTCCTGAGACGCCGCCGGGGCGCAGGCGCATATCGCTGATCCAGGCGCGGCCATCGCTGGTGATCTCATCCATGAGTTTGAGGATGGCGCGCGACAGGCGCTGGTAATAGGCGCTGGCGTCCAGGTTTACGCGGCCGTCGGAACTTGAGCTTTCCGCCTCCCAGACGAAGATCAGATCGATGTCTGAACCGAGGTTGAGCTCGCCGCCACCCAACTTGCCCAGGCCCAGGATGCAAAAGCGGCCGCCGGGCACGATGCCATGGCGCACGGCAAGCATGCGCACGGCCATCAGCAAGGCGGCCTGCAAAAGCTGGCCGGCCAAATCCGACAGGGCGCGGGCCGAGGCCATGACATCCTGATGCAGGCCCAGTTCCCACCAGACGATGCGCCTTAGCCCCTGCTGTTTGTGGTGGCGCAGAGTCTTTTGCCACGCGGTTACATCACCTGAGTCCTCAAAACAAAGCGTCCATGTGCTGGAGTCATCGGGCAGGTCGTAGTCGTGTGCATCCTGCAGCACGGCGCGGCGCTCAGCTTCACTTGCGCCCCGCATCAGATCATTGAAAAATGGTGATATGGCAAACAGACGGCGGGCGGCCGCTTGTTGATCATGGGCCGCCAAAAGCCAGGGTTTCGATACCGAGTCGGACACGGGACGTATGATATACCGATCCATTGTCTGGTTCGAATCAAGACGGCGTGCAATGCACCGCAATGGGCGTTACATTTGACAGGCGCTGGCCGCATAGAGGGGGACGACGTGCTGAACGCGAAGGGCGTCACCAAGAAATTTAATAGCTCGATCGCTCTGGATGATGTCGATTTGCATATCCGGGAGGGTGCCATCACCGTCATTCTCGGAGGATCGGGATCGGGAAAAACAACCCTGCTGCGCCTTTTTGCGGCGCTGGATATGCCTACTTCCGGCAGTATCTTTTTTCAGGGCGAGGATGTTGCCAAGATATCGCGCAAGCATTTATATGAGCTTCGCCAGCACATGGGCATGGTGTTTCAATACTCCGCCCTGCTGAATTCGCTCAACGTATACGACAATGTCGCCTTTACCCTCAACGAGCATTCCGAGCTGGATGACCAGGTGATTCACACCATCGTGGTGATGAAACTCGAACAGGTCGGCCTGCGAGGCCTGGAGCATTTGATGCCGTCGGAGCTTTCCGGCGGCATGGCTAAGCGCGTGGCTCTGGCCCGGGCGCTGGCGATGGACCCCAAGGTGGTTTTTTTCGATGAGCCGACCTCCGGACTCGACCCCATCTCCGCCGGCGTGATCACATCGCTGATTTATGACCTGACCAAAGCCATGCACATGACATCCATCGTGGTGACGCATGATGTGCAGGCCGGCCTGGGCATCGCCGACCATGTCGTGTTGCTATGGCAGGGCTGCGTGATCGCCGAAGGCGATGCGGATTCCATCCGCAACAGCACTGATCCGCGCGTGCGCCAGTTTATCGAAGGCAGGCCCGATGGGCCGATTCCCTTTTCCCGCAGCACCACAGGCTATATCGATGATCTTATGCATGCCCCGGGAACGGTGCGATTGTGAATTATTTTGTCGAACTCACGGGCAGTCTGGGCCGGCAGTTCCTAGGCTTTCTTTCAGGCCTGGGTGATGCAACGCGTTTAAGCCTTGCCTCGCTTTCGCTGCTGGTCGTGCGCCCATGGCAGGGAAAGCATCTGATTTTGCAGATGTACGCCATCGGCGTGGGCTCACTGGTGATTATCGTGGTGACCGGCTCCTTCACCGGCCTTGTGCTCGGTTTGCAGGGGTACTATACGCTGGCGAAATTTGGTTCGGAGTCGCTGCTCGGCTCCGCCGTGGCGCTGAGCGTAATCCGCGAGTTGGGGCCGGTGCTGGGTGCGCTGATGGTCGCCGCGCGGGCGGGCTCGGCCATCACCGCTGAGATTGGCATCATGCGCGTGACCGAGCAGCTCGACGCCCTGGAAATGATGGCCGTGAACCCGCGCGCGCGCATCATCATGCCGCGCATCGTCGCCGCGACCCTGTGCCTGCCGTTGCTGGTGGCGATCTTCGATCTGTTCAGCATCGCCGCCGGATATCTGGTGGGGGTGGAGCTTCTGGGGGTGAACCCAGGTTCATTCGTGGCTGAAATGATCGCGCAGGTGACCAATCATGATTTGAACGCCGGCTGGGTGAAAGCGGTATGCTTTGGCTTCATGATCGGCGTGATCAGCACATTTATCGGTTACCGCGCCACGCCGACGACCGAGGGCGTGGCTCAGGCGACGACGATGGCGGTCGTGGTGACATCCGTTGGCATTCTCGGCATGGACTACGTGCTGACATCGTTCTTTCTTTAGGAGATACACATGCAACCATCGTATAGGCGTATCGAGATCACCGTAGGCGTATTCGTGTTGATCGGCATTCTCGGCATCGTTTACCTGGCATTGCGCCTGGGCGAAGTGGGTGGGCTGGGTGCTTCGGGGTATTTGCTGCGCGCGGAATTCGAAGACGTGGGCGGCGTGCGCGCCGGCGCCGATGTGATGATTGCCGGCGTGCCGGTGGGCCGCATCGAGAGCGTCTCGCTCAAGGGCGAGGAGGACGCGGAGGTGGTGATGCGCATTGATCATGGCGTGGTGATCACCAGCGACGCCATCGCCAGCGTCCGCACCAAGGGCATCATCGGCGACCGTTATGTACGCATCTCACAGGGCGGGGACGATACCTACCTGAAAACAGGCGGCAGCATCGATGAAACGGAATCGGTGCTTAACCTGGAGGATTTGATTGGCAAGTACATTTTCTCCGGCAACGAAGAGTAATAGGGGTTGAAAGACTCAGGGCACTCTTAAAGCGGACATTTTCCCCATCTCCGGGCTTGGCTGCGTGGTAGACTGATGTTATCTCAAGGAGGCAAGACATGCGTCCATTTTCACTTTTGATACTGCTCGCGGCGCTATGGGTTCCTGGCGGAGCCATGGCCGACGAGCCACTGACGGTGCTACGGCAAACCGTGGATAGCGTGATTCACGTGCTGGAGTCGCGACAGGACAGTACGAAATTGTCAGCCGCCGACCGGCAGGCGATCCACGATATCGTCGATAGCCGGTTCGATTTCCATGAGATGTCCAAGCGAAGCATGGGCAAGATATGGAAAAAGATCGACAAGGAACAGCGCCGCGAATTCGTGCCCGTTTTCCAGGAATTGCTGGAGCGCAACTATGGCAACCGCCTGGCTGGCTTCACGGGTCAAACGGTCAGCTATGGCAAGGTTAAACTGGATGGAAAGCGCGCCAAGGTGGACACCGAAATCGACAATGAGGGAACCCCGATTCCCGTGCGTTACAGCCTGTACGACAATGGCAGCACCTGGATGGTCTACGACATTCGCATCGAGGGCGTCAGCCTGGTGGCCACGTTCCGCTCCGATTTCAAAACCATTTTCAAGAAGAATGGCTTTGATGGATTGTTGGCCCAGTTGGGCGAGAAGGTCGACAGCCTGAAGAGCAGGGATTCGGCAGGCTGATATTTCCAACCCTTAAATGATTGCAATGAAAGGTTTGGCTGGTTTTGCAACCATCAACTGGAGGCACGTGGGGCTGTTGCTCACCCTTGTGCTGCTGGCGGGAGCGGCCGTGCTGCAATGGCTCGAACCCGCCCTGAAGAATTACCAGCCACAGTTACAGGAAACCCTGCGCCAAAGATTGAAGTTGCAGGAACTGCATTTTGAAAACCTGTCGTGGTCATGGAGCGGTAATACATGGCTGACGGCGGATAAGCTCAGCCTGGTTTCGGCTGATGGCATGCTGCGCGTGGATGACGCCAGCTTGGCCGTGCGCATTTCGACCTGGAATTTATTGTTTGGCGAAGTGAAGGTGGCGGCCCTCAGCATCCGGCATCCAAAGCTGGATATCCACATCCCCGAAGAGTCTGGCGATGCGCGGCCAGGCGTTCCCGACCTCGATCTTTCCATCGAGAATGCCCAACTAAGCTGGCATTACGGCGATGAACGCGGATTGATTGAGGAGCTTAACGTGCGCATGGATGGCGCGCACCGAAAACTGCTGCTGGATACGCCCAGCGCCAGCCTCAGCCTGAGCTGGAGCGTGGCCGGCGAGCCCAAGGATTTCAGCCTGCGTTGGCAGGATACGCAGCTGCTTCCCGCTAAGCTGCGGCCGCGTCTGCGTGGCGATATTGGCGGCCAGTTGCAGGTGGAATCCGTCGAGGCCGGCGTCTGGCGCGTGCGCGGGGAAATAGACGGTAAGGACGGGACCATGCTCCTGGATGGCGGGGGCGAGCCATTGCTCCCCCTCGGCAGCCTGGCGTTTGATGCCTCGGTCGGCTGGCCACGGGATGAAGGTTTCAGTTGGGCCGATATTAGCCGCCTGCATTGGCGCGACGAGGATCATGGCGATATCCAGGCCACGGCCAAGTTTCAGGATGGCGAGCTGGCCCTTGACGTGCATCAGGGAAGTCTGGCCATGCCTGTCCTGTGGTCCTGGCTCAAGGGTCTGGGCCGTGAGGGCTGGCGGGCCTGGCTGAAGGATATGCATCATGGTTTTGCCACCGAGCTGAAGGGCAATCTCTTTTTGCCCTGGCCGGAGTTGGGGCAAGCGCCGACGCGTGAGCATTGGAAAAAGGCGCGCTATCAGGTCAACACGCATGTGGTGGGCGCGGACTTGGCCCTGAAAACGGGCAAGACGCGCTTAAGCGATGTCGATGCCGATGTCTATCTGGATCAGCATGGACTGACAGCCCGCATGCGCCATGTAGCCCTGCCCGCCTCGATGGGCGTGGCGAGCGGCCAACTGGATATCAAGCCATGGCGCGGTCTGGTGCTCAACATCAAGGGGTCGGGCGATATTGACGTCGGGCGCTTGACCGACTGGCTGGGCGTGGACGTTTTTGCCGGCCTGAGTTGGACGGCGGCCCCGGCAAGCGGGGAGTTTTCCTTTCAATGGCTGCCGGGACAATTACGGCCGCGCGAGGGCAATGTGCGCATGTCGCCCGCCCCTGCATGGAACATGAAACTTGGTGATCGTCCACTCGTGCTGACGGGAGGCGAACTGCTCTGGAGCGCGGACCAGAAGCTACGCATCAATGGCATGCAGGCCAGCGTTGCCGGCCTGGCGGGCGATCTCGATCTGACCGCAAGCTCCAAGGATGGCGTTGCCTGGGATTTGAAGACCTTCGACGCCAACGTCAGCGGTTCCGCCGCCGATGTCGTTCAGGCATTTCGCATGCCCGTGTCCGAGCCGGTGGGCAGTCTGAACGCCCAGCTTAGTTTCGATGGCGGCTGGAAGCTGCATGCCGACCTTGTCGACACCGGCTGGGGGCATTTGCTCGGTTCGCACAAGCTGCCCGGCGCCCCATTCAAGCTTGATGCCAGCGGCGGCTATGACAATGGAGACTTGCGCCTGTCATCCTTGCTCGGCATCGGCCAGGCGCTGAACTTTTCCGGTTTCGGTTCCCGCAAGGATGCGGCCTGGCACATCGACATGGGCCTGCTGCAAACCCCATCTATTGATGGCTCCCTGGATATTGTGTTGCCCAGAAGCGGTGACGCGCCGGTGGAAATCAACGTCAAGGGCGCCTATCTCGACCATCATTTTCTGCCGGAGAGCATGCCTCTGGATAAGGCCATGCCGTCGCGTGATTGGGTGCTACGTTTCGATCTGGACCGAATCGTCTGGAATAACGCTGAACTGACCAAGGCGAAGGGTCAATTTGTTTCGGGCAGCCAGGGCATCGGCAGTCTTCAGGCCAGCGCCTTGAAGGTGGCCGACCTCAACATCAAGAAAGTCGACGCCCTGCTCTCACTGCCGGGTTCGGGCGTGATCGATATTCGCCGGCTGCATGGCAAGTCGTGGGGACAGGATTTCAGGGTCAGCGCCATTGTGCGCCCTGACGATGAAGATGGCCTGCTCTGGGGCGGTTTCGTGAACATGACGGGGGATGACTTTAGCCAGCTTCCCAAGAGCCTGGGTTGGTCGGAGCGCTTCATGGGCGGGAAATTGCGCCTGATGCTTGCCGGCAACGGCCGCTTTGCCCAGGGCGAGCCATGGTGGAAGGGCTTTGATGGACGCCTGCGTCTGCGCGTGGACGATGGCCGCATCGCCGAGGGCGGCACCATGACACGCCTGCTGTCGGCCGCCAATCTGGCGGAACTGCCCAAGTTGTTAATCATCAATCGCAAAGACTTGGTCGGCAAGGGCATGCACTTTAAGCGCATGCAGGTCGAGGCCGACATGGTTGGTAGCGATGCGAAGATCCACCAGTTGGCCATGCGCTCATCCGCCCTGGACATGGCTGGCAACGGAGACCTGGATGTCGGCAAGGGCGAGATTGACCTGGTGCTGGTCATGCGGCCGCTGCAAAACCTGGACAGGATTCTGGGTCTGATCCCATTGCTGCGCGATGTATTGGGCGGCGCCGCCCGCAGCCTGTTCCGAAAGATCTATCACGTGCATGGTCCGCTCGGCGATGCCACGGTGGAGGAAACCTCACCCGAGGAAGTAGGCCTGGCCAGGGCCGGCCTGATCGAGTCGCTGATCAGCCTGCCTGGTAAATGGTTCGGCAAGGAGGCCGAAGCTCAGGGCCAGTAACAGACCTTGGCCGTGCAGGTTTCGCCGATGACGATGCGCGACACCCTGATGCGTTCGTTATCCAGCCGGCGGGACATTTCCTCGTATAAAATCATGGCGACGTTTTCGCTGCTGGGATTGATGGCGTCGAACGGCGGGATGTCGTTGAGGTTATAGTGATCCCAGGGCGCGAGGGCTTGTTTGAGCTCCCGTTTCAGCAGCTTGTAGTCGATGGCAAGGCCCAGTTCATCGAGCTCACTGCATTCGACAAATAATTCCACCCGCCAGTTGTGGCCATGCAGGCGGGCGCAGTCGCCGGGATATCCGCGTAGACTGTGGGCCGCGGCAAAATCGGTGCGCACCATGAGCTCAAAACGCGCCATGATCCCCTGTTCTCAGGGCCTGGAGGCCGGCGGCATCAGGGCGGCGGATACATGCCTCCCCTCGACCAGCAGCAGATTGAAAGTGCGGGCGCATGCCTTTGAGGCCATGCATTCAAAACCGATATGCGCCGCCGCCAGGGCGTCAAGCAATTCCATCGCCGGAAACGCCGTTCTGCGACCTGAGCCAATCAGCAGCACTTCGGGCGGATTGGCCAGCACGGCTTGCAGGTGATCAAGGGTGAGATCATTCAAATGCTGCGGCTGCCAGGGGTGCACGATGGTGTTGTCGTGAATCAGCAGACTGCCAGCGTAGCGGGAATCGCCGATCTGGAAGTAATCATCGCCGTAAGACCTGAACAACTGGCTACCGGCAGGAAGCTGCGGGGTGATATCGCCGGGGAGTTGCTGCATGCCGGAAAGACTCAGGGCCGGGCTGCCAGCTCGGCGACCTCCTCCTCATCGGCGCCGAACTTGCCGTGCAGGGCCAACATAACCGGGCTGGCGATGTAAATGGAGGAATAGGTGCCCACCAGGATGCCCGCCGTCAGGGCAAAGGCAAAATCGTGGATCACCTCGCCGCCTAGAAACAGCAGCGCGAGCACCACCAAAAGCGTGGTTAAGGAGGTCATCAAGGTGCGCGACAGGGTTTGGTTGACCGACCGGTTGACGACGCTTACCTCGTCCAGGGCATGTTTCCTCTTGCGGTTGAGAGCGAAATTTTCGCGGATGCGGTCAAACACCACGATGGTGTCGTTCAGCGAGTAACCGATGACGGTGAGAATAGCGGCGACAACCGGCAAGCTGAACTCCTTGCCGGTGACGGCGAACAGTCCGACGATCAGGGTAATGTCGTGCAGCAGCGCCGCGTCGGCCCCCAGGGCGAAGCGGAACTCGAAACGGAAGGTGACATACAGCAGGATAGCGATCATGGCGACCAGCACGGCCATGAGGCCGGCCTTGGCCAACTCATCGCCGACCTGCGGCCCTACGAACTCCACCCGCCGCATTTCGACGCCATCTTCGCCATAAGCGCCTCTCAGCGCGTCAAGAATGCTTGAGCTGATGGCCGAGGAATCGCCAGCTTCCTCGTTTTGCGTGCGTATGAGGATTTCCTCGGGTGAGCCGAATTCCTGAATAATGGCCGCGCCGAAGCCTGCCGGTACCAGGGCATCGCGCACATCGGCAATCGCGGGTGCTGTCGAGAAGCGCGCCTCCACCAATGTGCCGCCGGTGAAATCGATGCCGAAATTGAGCCCTCTGACCATCAAAGCGCCGAGCGAGGCCATGATGAGCGCAATGGACAGGGCAAAGGCAATTTTGCGCTGGCCCAGGAAGTTGAGATTGGTATCGGGTCGAATCAGATGCATGGATGGTTCCTCAAATGCTCAGCGCTTCGACGCGCTTTTTCTTCTCGATCGTCATGGCGGCGATGCCGCGGGTGACGACAATGGCGGTGAACATGGAGGCGAGAATGCCAACCGAAAGCGTGACGGCGAAGCCCTTCACCGGTCCGCTGCCAAACTGGAACAGCACGATGGCGGCGATCAGGGTGGTGATATTGGCGTCGACGATAGTCGTCAGCGCTTTCGCATAACCGCCGTCGATGGCGGCAAGCGGCGTCTTGCCAAGATTAATTTCCTCACGGATGCGCTCGAAAATCAGCACATTGGCGTCCACCGCCATGCCGATGGTCAACACAATGCCGGCGATGCCTGGCAGCGTCAGCGTTGCGCCAATCATACTCATGGCGGCCATGATCAACAGCAGGTTAAACACCAGGGCGAGATTGGCGAACAAACCGAAGGTGCGATAATAAATGGCCATGAACACCAGTACCAGGATGCCACCGATGATGATGGAGTTTAGTCCCTGATCGACCGAGTCCTGACCCAGGCTGGGACCGACGCTGCGCTCCTCCACCACGCTGACCGGCGCCGGCAATGCGCCCGCGCGCAGCACGATGGCCAAGTCGCGCGCTTCCTGTGTGGTGAAGCTGCCGGAAATTTGCGCCGTGCCGCCAGCGATGCGTTCGCGGATCACCGGTGCCGACTGCACCACGCCTTCGAGGATAATGGCGAAGCGCTCGCCGACATGGTCCTTGGTCAGCTTGTCGAACTTGCGCGCGCCCTTATTGTTGAATTTCAGCGTCACGATGGGCTCGTTGTAGCGCTGGTCAATACCGACGCGGGCGTCGGCCACCTCGGTGCCCGACAGCTCGGTGCGTTTCTTCAACAGATAAGGCTGGCGAATGCTGCGGCCATTGACCACCTGCGCCGCGCCATAGACCACGATGTCGCCGGCGGGCATTTGGCCTGCCAGGGCCTTGTCCAGATCGCCCTGTTCATCGACCAGCTTGAATTCGAGCTGGGCGGTGGAGCCGATGAGTTTCTTGGCCCGGGCGGTGTCTTCATAGCCGGGGATTTGCACCAGTACGCGGCGCTCGCCCTGCTTGACGATCACCGGCTCCGTGGTGCCAAGGGCGTCAATTCGGTTGCGAATTACCTCGATGGACTGATCGACGGCGAACTTCTTGATTTCGTCGGCGTCATTGTCACTGATGGTCAGCAGGATGCGATTGTCCGGCTCCACCGTGACGGCATAGCTGGGCAACTCCGCCGCCAACACGTCCCTGGCAGCATCGACCTCTTCACCTGTTTTGATGACGGCGACAACGCTCCTGCCGCCTTCCACATCCAGCTTGCTGTACCTGAGCTTGTTGGCGCGCAAGGTCTGGCGTACGGCATCAATGCTCTCCTCAACCTGATGGGAGACGGCCTTGTCCACCTCCACCTCGAGCACGAGGTGAATGCCTCCCCTGAGGTCGAGGCCGAGATTGAGCGGTTTGGCGAAGCTTGCCGGCCACCAAGTCGGAAGCGTAAAGAAATTAGCTGATGAACCCATCATCGATGCGAGCAATACGATCATGATGAGCCACAGCTTCCAGCGTGGATAGGTATGCATAGTTTATCCTTCCGCCCTAGCTTGCCTGGCCGGTAATGGTGTCGCGCTTGACCTTCACCCTGATGCCATCGGCAATTTCCACCCTGAGCACATCATCCTTCACCTCAGCGATGGTGCCAATCAGGCCGCCGCCGGTGACGATCTTATCGCCTTTCTTCAGCTCATCGACCAGCTTTTTGTGCTCCTTCAGGCGCTTCTGCTGTGGCCTGATGAGCAGGAAATAGAAGATCAGCATGATAATGACGAGCGGAGCCAGCGAGGCCAGCATGCTCGGTTGGGCAGCCTCGGCTGCATGGGCGTTGCCAGCAATCATAGTGCTCGACGCCAGGATGGCGCCGCAGGCGCGTAACAGATGGTGCGTTTTCATGTGCTTGTATCTCCTGATGTTGGGCATCCATTATGATAGATGCGCAAAAACTGATCGCGGAACTGGGGCCATAAATCTTGCCGCAGCGCGGTACGAGCCCGCCGCATGAGCGCGAGATAGTAATGGAGGTTGTGCATGGTATTCAAGCGCGCGCCGAGAATCTCCCGATTGACGTAGAGATGGCGCAGGTAAGCGCACGAAAAATGCTTGCAGGCATAGCATTCGCAGTCGTTCATAATCGGCTCGGGATCTTCGCGGTATTGCGCCTGTTTGATATGGATCGGGCCGGTGTTGGTAAACAGAGTGCCGTTTCTGGCGTTGCGCGTGGGCATGACGCAATCGAACATATCAATGCCGCGATCAATGCCGTTGATCAGGTCAGCCGGGGTGCCCACGCCCATCAGATAGCGCGGTTTGTCTTCGGGCAGATGAGGCGCGAGCGCGTCGAGGATGGTCAACATTTCATCCTTGGTCTCACCGACTGACAGGCCGCCGATGGCGACGCCTTCCATGCCCATGGATTCGATGGCCTTCAGGCTTTCCAGCCGCAGCTCTGGATAGACGCCACCCTGAACGATGCCGAACAGCGCCTGGCCGCGGCCTTCAGGGAGCAGTTCACGGCACTGCATTTCCCAGCGCATCGATAGCTGCATGGATGCGGCTGCCTGCTCGATGGTGGCCGGGTATGGCGTGCATTCATCAAAGGCCATGACGATATCGCTGCCCAGCTGGCGCTGCACTCGCATGCTTTCCCTTGGCCCCAGGAACACCTCGGCGCCGTCGATGTGCGACTGGAAGCGCACGCCGTCCTCCTCGATCTTGCGCAGAGCGCCCAGCGACCATACCTGGAAACCGCCAGAATCGGTCAGGATGGGCCGCTGCCAAGCCATGAAGCCGTGCAGGCCGCCTAGCTTTTCCACCACGTTCGCGCCGGGCCTGAGCATGAGATGGTAAGTGTTGGCCAGCACGATCTCGGCACCCAGTTCCTCCAGCTCGTGCGGACTTACCGCCTTGACCGTGCCCAGCGTGCCGACAGGCATGAACACGGGCGTTTCCACCGCACCGCGGGCCAGCTCGATGCGGCAGGCTCGCGCATGGCTGGCGGGAGATGTGTGAAGAACTTCGAAGCCCAGGGCCGACATGGCGGCGCAGCCTGACGATCCCCCCGCCCTGCGGCAAGTACGTTTTATTTGCTTTGGGTTTTCTCTTGCAGCCAATCCTCGGCCGCCGCCACAGAAATAAATGATCCCAGAACGAGAAACGATCCGGCGGACTGGCTGCTGATTTCGGCTGACAGCGCGCTTTCGATATTGGCATAGCTGGCATCCGTCATCCCCGAAATCTGGATGTTGGCGACCAAGCGGCGGCACAGTGGGCGGAGCAGCGGCAGAGCGTCAACAAGATCACGGTCCTCACGGGTGAAGACGAAAATAGCATCGAAGCGCTCGTTCATCGCCGCGCATGCCTTAGCGACGGCCTCAACCGCCTGCTGATTGTGCGCCGCGTCCAGCCAGATGCGGCACCCTCGCAGACTGATCATCTGCATGCGGCCCGGAACTCGCGTCGCTGCGATGGCCCGCGCCGCAGCTTCCGGATCAATGCCTTCCCATGCATCTCCATGCAGTTGCCTCACGGCCTCATACGCAAGCCCCGCGTTGATCCGCTGGAAATCGCCATGCATGGTCAGAGCGGGAAAGCTGAGACCTGCCTGGGTAAAGACGATATCCGGCCTATGCGCGCTTAACACTCTGACAACTTCTGACAGCTGTGGCGAACTGATGGCGTAACGGCAGCCGTTCATGGCGCAGGCTTTTTCGGCGGCGATGTCTTCCACTGCGCCCCCCAGCCATGCCTGGTGGTCGAGGCCAATGGGAGTGATCAAGGCCATGTCGGCGGGCACGGCCGTGGTGGCATCCAGCCTCGCGCCGACCCCTGCCTCGAGGATTTCAGCATCGACATGTGCTTCGGAAAAACAGGCCAGGGCCAGGGCCGTGGCCATTTCGAAATAAGAAGCGCCACAGGCCAGCGCCGTGGGCATGAGCTGTTCCAGATAGAGTAGCAGCTCAGCGTCACCCACGGCTTTGCCATCGATGCGGATGCGCTCATTGAAACGATGAATATGCGGCGATGTGTACAGCCCGACGCGCAGGCTGCAGGAGGCAAGTGCGGCGGCCAGCATATGCGCCGTGCTACCCTTGCCATTGGTGCCGGCGATACGCACCCGTAACGAGGGTCTGTTCAGATGCAGGCGGCCAAGCAACTGATGCACGCGCTCATGGCCAGGCTTGTAGTCCCGGTCCGCCGATGGCTGGCCTAGCTTGTGCAGCCAGTCCTCAACGTTGTTGGATTTTTCAGTCATGATGTCCCGGCTACAGGGCCGGGAGTTTGATCAGGCAGCCCGTGAATAAGGGCGCTGGCCGAGATGGCCAAGCAAGGTTTTCAAATAAGCGCGGTGCTCGCGCCTGTCGACGATGGCGTCGATCAGGCCATGATCAAGCAGGAACTCGGATCGCTGGAAGCCCTCTGGAAGCTCCTGATTGACCGTTTCCCGGATCACACGCGGGCCGGCAAAACCAATCAGGGCCTTGGGCTCGGCGATAATGACATCTCCCAGCCAGGCGACGGAGGCCGACACGCCGCCCATCGTCGGGTCGGTCAGCAGACAGATAAATGGGATGCCCGCCTTGTGCAACTTGGCCGCCACGGCCGAGGTCTTGGCCATCTGCATCAGCGACAGGATGCCCTCCTGCATGCGCGCGCCGCCGGAAGCGGTAACGATCAGGTAGGGGCAGCCGCGTTCAAGGGCGTGCTCCATGCCACGGGCAATCTTTTCGCCCACCAGCGAGCCCATGCTTCCACCCATGAATGAAAACTCGAAGATGGAGGCCGAGACCTGGACGCCCTCAATGTCGCCGACGTAGTTTCGCAGCGCATCGAACTCGCCCACGCGCTTGCCAAACTCCTTGAGCCGATCGCGGTAACGCTTTTTGTCCTTGAAATTCAATGGGTCCAGGGAGCGGATATCCTCATCAAACAACTGCACGCTGTTATCATCAAACAGGTGGCTGGCGCGTTCTGCGGCACTGATGCGCATGTGATGGTCGCAGCGGGGGCAGACGCTCATGCTACGCTCCAATTCCTTGGCATAGAGCATCTCGCCGCAACCCGGGCATTTTTGCCATAGCCCTTCGGGCGTGCCTTCCTTATCCGGACGCAGGATGGTCTTGGGACGTTCGATTAAACGGGTGATCCAGTTCATGGGCTTAGAATACCAGTTCGTCGACCTGACTCAACATGCGCAAATGGGGGATATCCAGGCCCTCGACTTCGCTGATGAGCGTACTCAAGGTCTCGGCCTTCATGTGATAGAGATACAAAGGCACTTCGCCCACCTTGTTGCATTTCTCCAACTCCTTGGCCAAGCCATTCGGAGTCAAATGCCCGCTGACCTCGGCAACGCGTTCATGCGCATTGGGGAAGGAGCAGTCCACGATGATGCCCTTCAGGTTTGGTTGGGCATTGGCGACTTCCCATAATCTATCGGTATGGCCGGTATCGGCGGAATAGATGAACTGCTTGTCGCCTTCCTCAAGCAAAAAGCCGGTACATGGCACGGGATGGTTGACCGGAATGGCGGTAATTCGCAAACCCTCGACGTCCACAGGGACTTCCTTCTCGATGGCTTCAAGCTTGAGAATGCCTTCATCGGAGGATGGTATCTTGGTGAAATCCGGCCAGATAAGGTCGTTGAGAAAGTGTTTTTCCAGGATGTCGATATTTTCCTGGATGCTGTGAACCTTCAGTGTTCGACTGTCTTTATCGCCGTCCAGCTTCTTCAGCGAGCGATTGTCGGCCAGAAAGGCAATGCCCTTGATGTGGTCGAGATGGGTGTGCGAGACGAACACATGGCGGATTTTGTGCTGCTCCTCGAGGGTCAGCGCTTCGGTTGGCGAGCCGGCATCAATCAGGGTGGAGTCGTTGACGAGAAATGACGTCAGGCCAAAGCCCTGAAATTGCCCACCATAGCATCCTAATATTTTAATTTTCACGCGAGACCGCCCTTTAGCGCCTGCCGTATCTGGGCGGCGGCTGTTTGTACTGCCCCAATCATCGCACCACTATCTCCCAGGTGGCCGGTGACTTGGCTCACGAAATGACTGCCAATAACGATGCCATCAGCAAATTCCGCGACGGAAACCGCCTGTTCGGGCGTTTTGATGCCGAAACCAACGCATACGGGCAGGCTAGTATGTTGGCGGATTTCGTCCACCTGTAACCGCACCTCGGCCGCGTCGCCCATATGAGCGCCGGTGATGCCGGTGAGCGACACATAATAGATGAAGCCCCCGGCACGGCTGCATGCCAGTTCGATGCGCGCCTTCGACGATGTGGGCGCAAGCAGTCGTATCGGGTGCAAGCCATGTGCCGCCAGCGCCGCATCACAGGCGCCAGATTCCTCCGGCGGCAAATCCACCAGCAGCACGCCGTCAGCGCCAGCCTGTTTCGCCCTGGCGGCAAAGACCTCATACCCCATGGCGTAGGGCAGATTGGCGTAGCCCATGAACACGATGCCGATATCGGGATGCTGGGCGCGCAACTCTTCGGTCAGGCGAAACACGTCATCCATATGCGTGCCTGCGGCCAGCGCCCGCTCGCTGGCGGCCTGGATCACGGGCCCATCCGCCATGGGATCGGAAAACGGCATGCCGATCTCCAACACGTCCACCTGCCCGGCCAGGGCACTGAGAACCTGTCCGGAAAGCTCAGGACTTGGGTCGCCGGCGGTAAGATAGCCGATCAGCGCCGCCCGGCCCTCATCACGGCAGCGCATAAAACAGCATGCAAGCCGGTCGCCGCTCATGCCATGAAATCGCCGGCATCCACGCCGAGGGCGGCACAGACGGTATTCAAATCCTTGTCGCCTCGGCCGGAAAGGTTCATCAGGATATGTTCATCCGGACCCATATCGGCGGCCAATCGCAGGGTGGCGGCCAGCGCATGACTCGACTCCAGCGCCGGAAGAATGCCTTCGGCTGAAGCCAGTCTCTGGAAGGCATCCAGCGCCTCATGGTCGGTGGCGGCAGCTAATTCCACGCGTCCGGCCTCGGCCATGGCGGCCAGCTCGGGGCCCACGCCGGGGTAATCCAGGCCGGCGGAAATGCTGTGCGTGCCCTGAATCTGGCCATCACCGTCTTCCAGCAGGTAGGTGAGGTTGCCGTGCAAAATGCCGGGCCGGCCAGCGCCGAGGGATGCAGCATGGCGGCCGCTGTCCAGGCCATCGCCAGCGGCCTCCACCGCGACCAGGCGCACCGGGTCATCACGCAGCGGGTGCAAAAGCCCCATGGCGTTGGAGCCGCCACCAACGCAGGCGATGGCCACGTCCGGCAGCCTACCCATCTGCGCCAGGCACTGTTTGCGGGCTTCATTGCCAATCACGGCCTGGAACTGGCGCACCATCAACGGATAGGGATGCGGGCCGGCGACCGTGCCAATAATGTAGAAAGTGCTGCGCACACTGGCCACCCAGTCGCGCAAGGCCTCGTTCAAGGCATCCTTGAGCGTGGCAGTGCCGCTATCAACGGGAATGACGTTGGCGCCGAGCAGGCGCATACGGAACACATTCGGCGCCTGGCGGGCCATGTCTTCGCGACCCATGTAGACATCGCAGCCCATGCCGAACATGGCCGCCACCGTGGCCGTGGCCACGCCGTGCTGGCCGGCCCCGGTTTCGGCAATGACGCGTTTTTTGCCCATGCGCCGGGCGAGCAGGCCCTGGCCGATGGTGTTGTTGATCTTGTGCGCGCCGGTGTGGGTCAGATCCTCGCGTTTGAGCCAAATTTGCGCCCCGCCCACTTCTCTCGATAGGCGCTCGGCATGGAACAACGGCGTTGGCCGGCCGACGTAATGCGCCAGCAGGTGCCGCAGTTCAGCCTGAAATTCCGGGTCGACCCAGGCTTCTTCAAATGCCTGCGCAAGCTCGTCAATCGGGCCCATCAGGGTCTCGGCTACGTAGCGGCCGCCAAAATCGCCAAAATGACCGCCTTTGTCCGGGCGGTGGCCAATCTCTCTCAAATCGTCTTGGTCAAGGGTTTCGGACATGGGCGGCGCTGGACTCCTCTAGCTGGCGAATTGACGTACATGCTCGACAAAGCGGCGCATTTTGCTTTCATCCTTGATACCCGGTTCGGATTCGACGCCGGAGGATACATCGACGGCAAACCATTGGCGAACGTCAAGCGCCTGACGCACATTATCAGGGCCCAGCCCGCCGGCGAGAATCAGCGGCCGCGCATGCTCAAATCCATCCAGGATTGTCCAGTCGAAACTTTTGCCCGTGCCGCCATGGACGCCAGCCGGCGCCCTGGCGTCAAGCAGGATCGGACAATCGTAGCCGTGCGCCCTGGCAAGGTCAGTCTGTTCAGCCACGGGAATGGCTTTAATGGCACGGCGTGTTTGCGATGAGCAGAAGGCTGGCGATTCATCGCCGTGCAGCTGGATGACATCCAGCGGGCATGCCTGGAGCGCGCCATCGATATCCGCTTGTGACGGATTAACGAACAGACCGACGGCGCTCACAAAAGGCGGCAGCCACTCGATAATGGCTGCTGCTTTTTCCGGCGAGATGTAGCGCGGGCTTTTGGGGTAAAACACGAAGCCCAGGGCATCGACGCCAAGGGACGCGGCGCACACGGCGTCTTCAAGACGCGTGATGCCGCAGATTTTGATGCGTACGGGAGGAGCCATGCGCACGTATCATAGTCGCAAAACTGATGCTTTTCATGCCATACGGACATAGGTTTCATGCATGAACGATTTTGTGATGCCGACCTACGCCCGTTTCCCGCTTACGCTGGTGCGCGGCGCGGGAGCGCGCGTATGGGACGATCAGGGCCGGGAATACCTGGATTTTATTGCCGGCATCGCCGTCAACGGCCTGGGCCATGCCCACCCGGCCATGGTGCAGGCCATCAGCGAACAGGCTGGCCAGATGCTGCATTGCTCCAATCTTTTCCATATCCCGCGCCAGCAGCAGCTGGCCGGAAGGCTGTGCAAGCTTTCAGGCCTGGATGCCGCCTTTTTCTGCAATTCTGGAGCCGAGGCCAACGAGGCCGCCATCAAGCTTGCGCGCAAATACTGGTTCGATAAAGGCTCTGCGCGGCGAACCATCATCACGGCGGCGCAATCGTTTCATGGCCGCACCCTGCAAACCCTGACCGCAACCGGCCAGGACAAGGTCAAGGTGGGTTTCGACCCCCTACCGCCAGGCTTTTCGCATGTGCCGCTGAATAATCTGGCCGCCCTGGAAGAGATGGTTGGCGAGGACACCGCCGCTATTCTTCTGGAGCCATTGCAGGGCGAAGGCGGAGTCAATGAGGCGGGTGATGATTATCTCCAGGCGGTACGGGCGCTGTGTGATGCGACTGGCGTGCTGTTACTGCTCGATGAGGTGCAGACGGGCATTGGCCGTACCGGCGAGATGTTCGGTTTTGAGCATACCGGCGTGCAGCCGGATATCCTGACGCTCGCCAAGGGCATGGGCGGCGGCGTACCCATCGGCGCCATGCTGGCCAATAAGCAGGTGGCGGCATCGTTTGGTCCCGGCACGCATGGCTCGACCTTTGGCGGCAATCCCCTGTCCTGTACGGCGGCGCTCACGGTGCTGGACGTGATCGAGAAGGAGCAATTGCTCGCCAACGTCCGTGAACAGGGCGCGCGATTGAAGCAGGGTTTGTACAGTCTGAAGGATCGGCATAAGCATATCCTTGATGTGCGCGGGCGCGGCTTGCTTCTGGGCATGGCCTTTGATGCCGATGTGGTGCCGGTGATCGAGCAGTGTAGGGAGAACGGCTTGCTATTGCTTTCGGCCGGACCCAAGGTGTTGCGCTTGCTGCCGCCGCTGAACGTGACAGTGCAGGAGATTGACGAGGCATTAACAATCCTATCCCGTAGCGTGGCGCAAGTGGAGGCGGCATGAGGCATTTTCTGACCCTTCTCGATATTTCGCCGGATGAGGCGGGCGGCATTCTGGTGCGCGCCGGCAAGCTCAAGGCCATGCAGAAGGCCGGTTCGCCGCATCGGACGCAGGCCGGCAAGACGCTGGGCATGATTTTCGACAAGGCTTCCACGCGTACACGCGTGTCTTTCGAGGTGGGCATGTATCAGCTCGGCGGCCATGCCCTGTTTTTGCAATCGGGGGCCACTCAGCTTGGCCGCGGCGAGCCCATCGAGGATTCGGCGCGGGTGCTCTCGCGCATGGTGGATGTCGTCATGATCCGCACCCACGCCCATCAGACCCTGCAAACCTTCGCTGAGTATTCGCATGTGCCGGTGATCAACGGCCTGACCGATCTCACCCATCCCTGCCAGATCCTGGCCGATGTGTTCACCTTTATTGAGCACCGTGGTCCGATTGCCGGGAAAATCGTGGCCTGGATCGGCGATGGCAACAATATGGCCCATTCCTGGATCAATGGCGCGGTGACATTCGGCTATCGACTGCGCATCGCCTGTCCGACCGGCTACTGTCCGGATGAGCGCATGCTCAGCGCCGCCCTCGATCTGGGTGCTCAGGTGGAGATCACCGATGATCCCATCAAGGCTGCTCACGACGCCGATCTGGTGACGACTGATGTGTGGGCCTCAATGGGGCACGAACAGGAGCAGGCCGCGCGTGAAAAGGCGTTTGCCGGTTTCACGGTGGATGAGCGGGTGATGGCGCATGCCTCGCCTGATGCCATCTTTCTGCATTGCCTGCCAGCGCACCGTGGCGAGGAGGTAACGCCCGAGGTACTTGAAGGCCCGCAGTCCGTCGTCTGGGACGAGGCCGAAAACCGCCTGCATGCGCAAAAGGCGCTGCTGGAGTTCCTGCTCCGCTGATTTCACGCACGCCTTGCGTTATCATGCCAGCACTTGAATCGAGGGAAGAATCTTTGCTAAGCGAACAGATCGCAGCAATCCGGCGCGAACACCCGGACAACCTGATGGCGCATCATTTCGATGCGGCCTATTTCGATGGCCTGCCGCCGGAACTCCAGCAGCGGTTGACGCGGGTGATCATCACCGGGGTCAAAAACCCGGATAGCCAGATGGGTTGCTATGCCATGTATCCGGATGACTACGAAGTTTTCCAGCCCTATCTGGACAAGCTGATTCGCGATTATCACGGCATAGAAGGCGAGCTAAAACAGGTTTCCGACTGGGATGCCGGCGGTGAGCTTGATCTGGCGGCGATTGATGCTTCGCTCGCCGATACCTCGATGCGCGTACGCGTCGGGCGCAATCTGAGTGATTTCCCTTTGCCGGGTGCGATGACCCGCGATGACCGTATCGCCTTTGAGAATGCGATGGTCACAGCCTTTGAAAAGCTGATGGAAAATCCGGATTTTGGCGGCTTCTATGTTTCGCTGACGCCGGGCTCCAAATATGAAATCTCCAATGAGCGCTATCTAGAGCTGGTGGCCGAACACAAAATATTTAAGGACATGAGCGCCGATAGCTACCTCTCCGTGGCCGGCATCAGTTCAGACTGGCCTTATGGCCGCGGCATGTATGTTTCTGCCGACGAGCAGTTTATTATCTGGGTCGGTGAGGAGGATCATCTGCGTATTATGGCCATGAAACGCGGCTCGATTCTTAACGAAATCTTCGACCGCCTGCATGCCAGCCTAGATTTTCTTGAGGCGCAGGGGCTAAAATTTGCGCGTTCCGCCACATATGGCGCGATCACCAGTTGTCCGACGAATCTGGGAACGGGCATGCGTGCCAGCCTGCATGTGGCGCTGCCCCGGTTGACCGAAACCGGCGGCAACGTGGATGCGCTGAAGCCCATCGCCAA
>Ga0316192_10000458_pt1 | contig 29828 bp, 18 predicted proteins | sample MerIslwburrow_MG_FD_204931 | JGI IMG/M metagenome (GOLD analysis project Ga0316192, IMG submission 204931) | Coastal sediment microbial communities from Maine, United States - Merrow Island worm burrow | ecosystem: Environmental > Aquatic > Marine > Coastal > Sediment | place: USA: Maine...
TAAGGTTACTTTTGAATCAGACTTTTTTGCCTGTGGCGAACCTGCGGTTTGTCGCTGTCATCTCTTTGGTTTACGCGCTTATTTATTCTTCTGTGAATGGCATTTTTATTGATGAAATGGTAGTCGCCGCTCAAATCATTGCCGGAGATATCGTATATCCTGCCGGGCATCCACATGATGTTTTTTATAAAAAGGCGTTTAGCCTTTTCAACTACCTTGCCGCCGCAATTTGGATGATTTGGAAAAGTCCGGAAGCGCTTTCCCTTGGGCGAAATATTTTAATGTCCTTCCTTAGCGTCTTTTTCCCCTTTTCAATTATTGTCCTCCTGACCAGAAAAATTTCGGCGGGTGTGATAGCCACCGTTTTCCTGTTCCTTAATGTTACCAAAAGCCTTGAAGGTGTCTATCCGGTTTCATCCTTTCCTGGACTTAGTGGCATCAGTCATGGCGGGATTGGCGCCGGCGTCGGTCTCCTGGCAGTTGTGCTTTTTATATCAGACAGGCGTTGCAAGGCGGGCTTGTTGACGGGCTTAATGCCGGCAATTCATCCTGCAATCGCATTGATTGTTTGGGCTTGGACAGCTGTCGTTTTGTTTGTGGAGAGAAAATCAACTTCAAGGTCAGCCTTTGAAGCCTACGCAAAATCATTTGTTGTTGGTTTGGCGGTGTGCAGTGCATTTGCGTTGGTTTTCTTCGCAATTACCTCAAATTCTGCTGAATCCGCATCTCCTTATAATGTGACAGTAGATTCTTCTGACGCTCGTGACAATTTTATGAGATTTTCTGATAGCCATCGCAGGGGAGTTTCTTTTCTTACAGCTCCCTACACTGTTGGCCCGGCGGCGTTTTTTATTCTTTTTAGTTTACTGCTGCAACTGTTTCGCGATGACAAGGCAAGGCTTATTCAAGTGCGTAGACTCTTGATTTTTTGCGGGCTCTGTTGGCTCATTGTTTATGGCGATATGATTCTCTCCTTTTTGCCTGTCCCCAGGCCTGACTTCCTATGGGCTTTAATGCCTATGCGGTTTGCCAGTTTAGCCGTTATATTTTTGATTCCTCTCAGTTTGACTGTTATCGTGAAGTTGGCGGAAGAATTCTCTCCTTTTACAAAAAGAATGATAGCTGCGTATCTGCTAATAGCAATTTCCTGCTTCATTGTTTTGATTCGAAATAAATCGTTGGTTGGCAGCTGGGGGGACAGTTCAGCTCTGACACTGGCTCTTTTTGGGTTTATTTGGGGCGTGGCGCTTGGAATTGCCGTTTATTCGAAAAAGGTGTATGAAGGCAACAAAAGACGCGTTTATCTCGCGGCATTCCTGCTTTTGGCAATTATGCTGATATTCGCTGAAACACCATTTTGCGGTCTGGCATTTGCCCTCGGATTTATTTTTACACCAGCGCTGTTAAAGATACCAAAATCGAAAGGTCTGGCAGCTAATGCGACGCTGCAAATGAGCGGGAACGTAATTGCACTTGCGCTGGCTATTTTGACAATCACGACCATTCCGGTAATACCACGGAAGGATGTATTGCAAAATGTCAGGCAATGGTTGCATACAAATGTAGCTGAAAATGAAATGATTTTGCCATTTATTTACCCATTGTTTGTTGCGCAAACAAAAATTGATCACCCGATTTTGATGAAATCCGAGACATTGCTACATATGTCCTACATGCCGCGCTTGGCCTCTGCTGTTAGCATGATGGTTAAGGATGTATATGAAATCGATTATTCCAATGTCAGCGCTTTGCAAGGCATTGCGGTTAACGGCAAGATTGCTGTTGGCTCTTCAATATGGATGGATAGTTGGCTTGTTCGAAGCAGGGATGAATGGAAGCGCCTTTCCGGGAAGTATAGCTTTCGCTATGTGATGGCGCCTGCTAAAAAGGAACTTGATTTAGACGTCGTGTTTGCAAATGGTTCCATCAATATTTATCAAATTGCGCAGTCTGACGAGGCAACTGACTCAGGTGAAATAGATTCGAGAAACTATGTGGAATAAATCATTGAAGTCATTTAATTTATGGCTTATTGTCGGCGGCCTGGCTATGATTGGTTTGGCTCTTGTTGGCGAAATATTACCAGGTGGCTATAAAGGTCTAAGCGTCGGGCAAATTATCGGCTTGTTTTGCGGCGTGGTTCTATTATTGATTGGCGTCCGAAACCAGCTTTTGGCAAAAGGAAGCCTGCAACAAAGAGATCAGGTTTCTTTTGTCAGATCCATGCAAATGTTTTTGTTTTTTGCCTTAATCGGAGGTCTCGGAGAGGCGCTGGTTTATGTGCTTGCCAAACTGTTTGGCTGGTATGGCTTGTCAATATTCTTCAATCTGAATCCACATTACCTTTGGATGTTGCCAACAGGTTACCTGTTGTTGGCATTGCCGCTCACCGTGATGGTCAATCTGTTTAAAAAAGTCGCCAATTTGCCTTTAACCTATTCGGCAGTTGTTTTTACCGGAAGTCTGTTCGCTGTCTATGGGATATTTCTTATTTTTGCAAAGCGCGTCTCTGCGCTGTCTTTGCTGGTTTTTGCCCTGGGCATTGCTGTTGCATTAACACGTTCAGTTTTTTCAAATCAGGCGTTATTCAATCGGATTTTGCGGCGCGCATTGCCATTTGGCTTGCTGCTGGTTTTCCTCTTATTTAGCGGTGTTTCCTTTTTTTCGACCCTGTTTTTTTCGACCCTGAAGGAGGCAGTTAAGGGAGACGCATCCGTTTCTTTGAAGGACAACAAACCCAACGTTCTTTTGATTGTGCTGGATACGGTTCGTGCGGAGAGCATGAGTTTATATGGATACGGAAAAAATACGACACCTTTTTTAGATTCACTGGCTCAAAGCAGTGTGGTTTTTCAAAATGCCATGAGCACGGCTCCATGGACTTTGCCCGCTCATGCAAGTATGTTCACCGGTTTGAATCCGAACAAGTTGTTTCCGGCAAATTCAACACCGCTTAATGCTGTCACGCCCATGTCGTCTAAAGACATGACATTGGCTGATTTTTTGTCTGACAAGGGATATAGAACTGGCGGATTTGTGGCTAATTTACGCTACTGCACCTATGCGCACGGCGTTAGTCGAGGGTTCCGGCATTATGAAGACTTTACGCCAAAAGTAGATGATTTTTTTTCGTCGTCAACGTATGGTAATTTTCTCTATCGACAATACTTGCGTTTAACCCGAACCTTTAGCTCTGGCGGTAGAAAGTGGGGGCCGGAAATTAATGAGGATTTTTTGAAGTGGCTTGGCGACGAAAACCAACCATTTTTTGCTTTTTTGAATTATTGGGACGCGCACGCTCCCTATCAACCGCCGACTCCGTTCGACAGAAAGTTTAAAACGAGTGAGAATATTCAAGAACGAACCGCTGTTGCCGGGCTGGGTTCACGATTTAACGCCCAACAGCTTCAACGTTTGCAGGACGCCTATGACGGCTCAGTAAACTATTTGGATTCGACGCTGCGAAATTTATTTCAAAAACTTGAAAAAAATGGGGTTTTGCAAAATACACTTGTCATTATTACTTCGGATCACGGCGAGCATTTCGGTGAACATCAGCGTATTGGACATACCAATACCTGCTACAGACAACTACTTCAGGTTCCGCTCATCATTCGATATCCGGATGCCTTGCCCTCAGGCAAAAAAATATGGGAGCCTGTCTCGCAGAGAAATTTACCTGCAACCATACAAAATATCATATTCGGCAATGGCGATGATGACTTTAAGTTTCCCGGTTATAACCTTGCCTGCCACTGGAATGAGCAATTGCCCGGATGCGGCGTCTCAGACCGGGAAGAAGCCGTTCTCTCTGAACTTTTAATCGGTGGGAAAACCCCCGGTGTGTGGCAAAGCTCCTGGCCAGGCGCGCAGAGTGGTATAAAATCTATCATTACCGATCAATATCATTACATCCGATTTGGCGATGGGGAGGAGGAGTTGTACAATTTTAAGGAGGATTCGCTTGACGCCATTAATATCATTGATTCTACCGACTCAGAAGTTATTGTAGCGTTAAGAGCAAAGCTGCAACGCATGGTGAATAGTGGTGAATAACCTGCAACCTTAAACTAAACGAAGAATAGAACATGAAAAAAGTTATGGTAATCGGGTTGGATGGTCTTGAACCCAAAATAGTCACTGAAATGATGCTGAAGAATGAACTGCCCAATTTGGCCAAATTGCGCGATCAAGGCGGTTTTTCAACCATCAAAACAACCAGTCCGGCGCAAACACCAGTTGCATGGTCAACATTTGCCACCGGAACTAATCCCGGAGCTCATGGCATTTTTGATTTTGTTTCGCGCGATGTAAACACTTATCTGCCGGATATGGGCTTAAATCGCTTTCAGGTAACCAGCAAATATTTACCGCCTAAACTCGTGAACATGCGTCGCGGTATTCCGATGTGGAATGTCTTGTCGGAAGCCGGCGTCAATGCCGCAATCTTACGCTGTCCATGCTCTTTTCCGCCAGACAAGCTTAAAGGCAAACTGCTGTCCGGAATGGGGGTTCCAGACTTGCGCGGCGGATTGGGAACATCAACTTTTTACTCATCATCGCCCGAAGCAGTGGGAAAGGAAAGCGAAAATTTAATTCGGATATCTGACGCTGCGGAGATTCGGACTCATCTTCCCGGCCCGTTGAATGCGCGCACAAATGGCGACTTCAGGCTTGATATCCGGTTAGCAGTAAACAAGACCGACCAAAGTCTGACCATTCAATCGAGTGGTCAACCCAAGGCTCTTCTGGTGAAACAAGGCGAATGGAGTGACTGGCTGCACGTTAAGTTCAAACAGGGTTTAATGCAATCAACACGGGGAATTGTTCGCTTCTTTTTGGCTTCAACTGCCCCTTATGTCGAACTTTACGCCTCGCCGGTTAACTATGATCCAACAGCAATGCACCTGTATCCACTCAGCTTTCCGGCTGACTATGCGGGTGAACTGGCGGATAATATCGGCACGTTTCACACCACGGGCATGGTTGAGGATCATGGCGGTCTAAACAACGAAAGGTTTGATGAATATGCCTTTCTCCATCAATGCGCCGCCGTATTAAAAGAGCGTGAAAAAATGATGCTCTATGAACTGAATCGCTTTAAAGAAGGACTGTTCTATTGCCTTTTTGATACGCCTGATCGCGTTCAACACATGTTTTGGCGATTTCGGGAAGCAGATCATCCGGCCAACAAAGGCGCAAATACAGAAAAATTTAAAAATGTTATTGAAGAGCATTACCGGGAATGCGACGCGATTCTTGGCAAGGCCATGGCCTTTGCCGATGATGACACTTTGCTCATTTGTTTAAGCGATCATGGTTTTAATAGCTTTCAACGCGGCGTTAACCTGAACACCTGGCTACAGGAAAATGGCTTTCTAAAATTAAAAAACAACACGAAGCCCGGCGATGATGACGGCGATTTTTTCCCAAATGTCGATTGGAGCGAAACAAAAGCTTATGCTTTGGGTCTCAGCGGAATATTTTTGAATCTGCGTGGACGTGAAGCAAAAGGCGCGGTCAAACCGACTGACGCTGAACAAACACGGCAGGCGATTATTCGTGGTTTGTCTGAACTGCAGGATTCGAAAAAGGGCAGTTCGGCGATCCGCAGCGTCATGACACGCGAACAGATTTATTCCGGTAAATACGCTGAAAAATCACCTGATTTGATGGTGAACTTTAATGCCGGCTACAGGGTTTCCTGGTCAACCGCTATGGGTGGAATTCCGGCTGGTTTTTTTGAAGATAATACGCGGAAATGGAGCGGCGATCACTGCATCGATCCGGCGCTTGTGCCAGGTGTGCTATTTATGAACCGGAAATTTAATACGGAAAACGCCAGCTTGCTCGACATGGCGCCAACGATTTTAAACGCGCTGGGAGTAGAAAAACTTGAGCAGATGGAAGGCGATTCACTGCTGACAGACCAGCAAGTGCCCAAAGTCAATGTTTCGATGGATGACGACGCCGGCGCCGATGACGCAGATGGGGACAATGAACAAAGTGAACAGCAAATTCGTGACCGATTGAAAGGCTTGGGTTATATTTAGCGTCCGACCAACATATTTCACATTATAATACGTCTGGCGCGAATTATTTAGGTGCCTGTAAAGCTGCTCGTCCGGGCTTCTTCGTAAAATCCATAAAAAGAGAATTCACCGGTTTCCGGTCAATTGTAATCTTGTCGTCATACGCAACCGTTTGCCTGTCAGGGGAACGGATCGCTTCTCACCTTGTTTTCAACCGATAAAAATAGAGTTGACATGCAAAAAAAATCTTCCCGATTAACTCAACTTTTTTTTAAAGCGCTTTTGCTTGCAGGCGTATCTGCAATCATTTTGGCTTTTGCCGTAGAATGGCTTGGCTTTAGCGACTATCCCGGTCTTGGCCTCAGGCAAGTTCTTTTGATTTTTATTGGAATTGCTCTGGCCGGGTTTGGCTTTGTTAAATTGTACGCCAGCCGTTTTTTCCGGGCATTGATGGTAAACAGTCGCCCTGTCTCAGTTGCGCGATTGTTTATGATTGCGCTTTTCTGGGCGTTAACCGGCGGCTTAATTGAAGGCGCGTTGCACGCTTATAGCAAGCTTGTCCAAAAGAAAATGATTTTTTTGAGCGAGTATGTTTATTGGATGGCGCCAACCGCCAACGCGATCATTTTAATAGTCATTTCACTCTTTTTTATCCCATCTATCATTTCCGGTTCCAAGTCTCTTTCCGAAAAAACTGTAAATTTTGTGTTCGCCGCTATTTCGTTCTACGGAATCATTCTGTTGATTCCGACCATTCACGTCATTGCCGGGATAATTTTGGCCATTGGCATTGCGGCGCAGCTCAGCAAGGTTTTGTTTAAAAATGAACAGAGATTTCAATCATTTATGCAAGCCGGTTTTTTGCTTGCTGTTCTCCTTACAGCTTTAACAGCAATCGGCGCGACGGTCGCTCATCTGCCTCCTGATGCAAAAATTGAGAAAGATGTTAATAACGAAGGCAAACCCAATGTGTTGCTCATTGTTTTGGATACCGTTCGCTCCAAAAGTATGAGTTTGTATGGCTATGAAAGAACAACTACGCCTTTTCTTGATAAACTATCTGCACAAAGTCTTGTCTTTGACAATGCCATTGCCACTGCGCCCTGGACATTGCCAACACACGCTTCGATTTTCACCGGAAAATACCATCATGAGATGACTACTACATGGGCCGATCCGCTGGATCAAACGCATCCAACACTCGCTGAATATTTTCGAGATAGCGGATATCGGACAGGCGCATTTGTCGGAAATTTCAATTTTTGCGGCTATGAGTCAGGTTTGGGCAGAGGGTTTGATATTCATCGTGATTACGAAATTTCCGCGGCGCAACTTTTTTATAGCTCAGCGCTTTTTCGCACCATATTTGATGCGGTTTGGTTTAGAGAAATGATTGGTTATCATGATTTAATCAACCGCAAATACGCTAAAACTGTCAATGAAGAATTCATTTCATGGTTGGTTTCGGATAATGTGGGCAGCCCGTTTTTTGCCTTTCTGAATTATTATGACGCTCATCAACCTTATATGCCGCCTACTTCATTCAAAAATAGATTCGGTCATACTGAGCCGCGTGGTAAGTTTCGATACCAGCAAAACCTGGTTGAAGTAAGTAATTGGCCTGATTTATCTGATGCGCAGAAACAAGCGGAACAAAATGGCTACGATGCGGGCATCGCCTATCTCGACGCACAAATTGAAGCCCTTTTCGCCGATCTTTCTCAAAAAAGGCTATTGGAAAATACCATTGTCGTGGTGACCTCTGATCATGGCGAACAATTTGGTGAAAACGGATGGTTTAGCCATGGAAACACTTTGTTTACGCCATTGACCCGAGTGCCGCTGCTCATCTCGTTTTCCAAGTTTACGAAAAATGCCAAACGGGTTGCGGAGCATATAACTTTGCGTGATCTGCCAGCGACCATTGCGTATCTCGCTGACCCGGAGAATGGTTCGTTTGCTGGACAATCCATCATTAGTGAAGTTGTGTCAGACAGTCTTGTTATAAATATACCCGACAGCCCGATACTCTCTGAAGTTCTCGCTTTCGGTGGCGAGCACCACGGCTACTTGAAGTCAATCATTCGTAATAACGCATTATATATTAAGTATGGCGATGGCTACGAAGAGTTATATGATTTGATGAGCGATTCACTGCAACAGCATAATTTGGCTGACTCCTCCGTCTACACTGTTTTTTTAGAAGAGGTTAGGGCAATGCTTGAAAAAGAACTTGAAGACGCTGTTAGCACAGACTGACGTTCCCGGAATTCGAAGAAGTTACAAAATGAAAGAGTTTGATTTGCCAGCCCTCAAAAAACAAATGCCTTTATGCGTTGATCTCGACGATACGCTGCTGAAAACGGATCTGCTTTGGGAGTCGATTTTATCGTTATTGAAAGAGAAACCGTGGATGATTTTCAAGCTTGCCGCATGGCTGTTAGCCGGAAAGGTGACCTTTAAAAATGAAATCGCAAAACGTGTCCGGGTGAATCCGGAGATATTGCCCTATCGCGAAAAAGTTATCGATTTTCTAAAAGCGGAGAAAAAAGACGGACGCGAAATTGTGCTAGCAACGGCTTCACATATTTCGCAGGTCGCGCCCATTGCCGAGCATCTTGCGCTTTTTGATGCAGTCGTTGCCACCGATGAAACCGAGAATTTAATCGGTCGTCGCAAAGCCGAGAAATTGGCGCAACTTTACGGAGAAAAGGGTTTTGATTATATCGGCGACAGCGTCGCTGATTTGCGCGTGTGGGAAAAGGCAAAAAATGCCTTTCTGGTAAATCCCTCAGTCAGTTTAAAAAGGCAGGCTGAAAAACTTGCAAAGGTTAGTGCCGTTTTTCAAGATCCGAAAATCCCGCGCCTACAAGTTTTTGCCAAGGCTATTCGCGTGCATCAGTGGGTTAAGAATTTGCTTATTTTTCTTCCCATGGTTCTCGCTCATCGGTTTTTTGAGGTGGAACTTCTTACCAGGGCGGTTTGGGCTTTTATTTCATTTAGTTTTTGCGCTTCCAGTGTTTATCTGCTAAATGATTTGTTTGATTTGGACTCGGATCGCTTGCATCCGAGCAAACGATTTCGACCGCTTGCCTCAGGGAACATTCCTATTCCAACCGCTTTGATCTTGAGTCTGAGCCTTTTAACAGCCTCATTTATCGGCGCGTTCCTGTTATTGTCAGCTGACTTTCTGGCTGTTCTGGCGGCCTATTTTATTTTGACCACCAGCTACAGCCTCCTGTTAAAAAGACTGGTTCTGGTCGATGTTTTTGTTCTGGCTGGTTTGTACGCATACCGATTGCACGCAGGTTCAGTGGCCACCCAGGTGCCTGTTTCGGAATGGCTTTTAGCCTTCTCTATGTTCTTTTTTCTCAGTCTGGCTTTTGTTAAGCGATACACGGAGCTGCATAAACTCAGCCGGTCAGATGTCGCGCAAGCTTCCGGGCGGGGTTATTTTATTGCAGATTTGGATGTTATTCGCAGTCTGGGCGCCGCAAGCGGCTATATTTCGGTTTTGGTGCTGGCGCTTTATATCAGTAATCCGCAAGTTCGACATTTGTATGAAAAGGCCATTTATCTTTGGTTTTTAGTTCCGGCGCTGCTCTATTGGAAAACCAAACTTTGGTTGTTGGCTCATCGAGGCAAGCTTGATGATGATCCGGTTGTTGCAGCGATCAAAGATCCGTTGACTTATGTTCTTTTGTTGGTCATCGCAGTAATCATGACCTGTTCAATATAACCATGAAAGATAATTGAAAATGAGTAAAGTTTTTTCCAGGGATTACGCCTCCTGGGGGCGTTACCCGAAGGCCGCGCCAAAGTCGGTGTTGCGAGTAAATTGGCGGCATGAATTTGTTGACCAACAAGACGCTTCAGCCAATCTTTTGCCGTATGGCATGGGACGGAGTTATGGTGATTCATGTCTCAACAATGATGGCGGTTTGCTTGACGCGCGCCCGCTGAAACGCTTCATTAACTTTGACCCGGATAAAGGTGTTTTACGTTGCGAGGCTGGCCTGCCCTTGTCCGAAATCCTTGACTTTATTGTGCCTCGTGGGTGGTTTCTTCCAGTGGTTCCCGGCACAAAGTTTGTGACCGTTGGCGGCGCGATTGCCAACGATATTCATGGCAAAAATCATCATAAAGCGGGAACATTTGGTTGTCATGTCACACAACTGGAACTCAGCCGTTCTGATGGCACGCGACAGGTTTGTTCACGAACAGAAAACCAGCCCCTTTTTAAAGCAACTGTCGGCGGACTTGGATTGACCGGATTGATTCTCTGGGCGGAGATACAATTGATTCCCATCTCCGGCAGCCAAATCTGCATGGAGAGCGTCAAATTTGGCGCCCTGGATGTTTTTTTTGATCTGGCTGATGAGTCGGATGAAAGTTTTGATTATACTGTCGCCTGGATAGATTCTTTACAAAGAGGCGAAGGCTTTGGACGAGGTCTTTTTATGCGCGGCAATCACGCAAAATCGTCGCAAAAAAAAGCCAAAAATACAGCGAGCGCTGGCATGAGCGTTCCGTTTGATTTTCCATCATTTAGCCTGAATTCGCTCACTGTGCGCGCCTTTAACGCTCTTTACTATGCGAAACAACATGAAAGAAAGGTCAAAAAAGAAGTCCATTATAACCCATTCTTTTTTCCGCTGGATGGCGTGCGAAATTGGAATCGAATTTATGGCTCGAAAGGTTTTTTGCAATATCAATGCGTGATTCCCCGTGATAAAGCCAAGGAAGGGATCGCCGAAATTCTCAAAGCCGCAACGCAATCGCGGCAAGGTTCTTTCTTGTCGGTTATTAAACTGTTTGGCTCAATAGAATCGCCGGGTCTCTTGTCCTTTCCACGCGAAGGCGCCACATTGGCTCTGGATTTTCCATTTAAAGGCAAGGCGACGCTTGATTTATTAAATGCATTTGACGCTATTGTCCGGCAGGCGGATGGCGCTGTTTATCCTGCAAAAGACGCCAGAATGAGCGCTGCGGATTTCAAACAATATTTTCCAGAGTGGCGGCAGTTTATGAAATATAAAGACCCAAACTACAACTCAAACTTTTGGCGACGCGTGGTTGGAAACATGGAGGCGAAAGCAAAATGAATGTCGTGATTTTTGGAGCGAACTCCGAAATAGCCTGGGAATGCGCTAAAATTTATGCAATGAAAGGCTGCAATCTGTTCCTGGTGTCCAGAAATGCAGATAAACTAGAAGTAGTGGCCAACGATTTGGCGGCGCGCGGCGCAGGGGAAATAAAAAAGGTCGCGCAGGATTTGGCGGATATTGCAAAACACCGTCAGCTTCTCGATGATATTGACAAAAGTGTCGGGGAGATTGACCTGGCTTTTGTTGCGTATGGAACCCTCAGCGATCAGCAAAGGTGTGAAAGCGACGCGGCTGAAACCGTAAATGAGCTGAATACGAATTTCATAAGCGCAGCCCACTTGTTGACCCTGCTGGGCAATGCTTTCGAAAAACAAAAGAGAGGTTCCATTGCCATTATCTCCTCCGTCGCAGGCGATCGGGGTCGAGCAAGCAATTATGTTTATGGTTCGGCAAAAGCGGCGCTCAGCGCCTTTTCACAAGGTCTGCGCAACCGTCTCAGCAAAGCGGGTGTGGCTGTTTTGACCATTAAACCGGGTTTTGTAGACACTGCAATGACAGCGCATCTGCCCAAAAACGCCTTGTTTGCGTCGCCTTCATCAATTGCGCCTGCAATTTGTCAGGCCATTGAAAAACGGAAAGACATTTTATACACGCCATGGTTTTGGCGTTATATCATGTTAATTATCAAAGTGATACCTGAGAAAATATTCAAGCGGCTTTCCTTATAATATTGAATAAAACACATTGTTTCACTTTGAAAGTAAATGACTTTCAAGTATTTACAAAACACCTGTTTTTATTCGAGGGTATGGTAGAGACTTCAATTGGAAGAACAACTAATATAGGCTGCATAAAAATATGACCTTAGCGGATGATCTTAAACAGAAACAAGCAGGCGCAATCTTGCTGGCAATCTCTCTCTGCTCATTGGCAATCACTTATTTTATCGTTACTCCCCGCTTTTGGATCGACGACGCTTTTATCTACTTTAGATATGCTCGAAATTTGCGAGATGGCTTTGGGCTCGTTTTTAATCCTGGAGAATCTCTTGAAGGCTACTCAAGTTTTTTATGGGTGTTGATTTCATATCTGGGTCTGTTTTTTGGTGAGCCTATCGTTTTTTTACAATGGGTTGGCGTATTTTCACAATTTTTCATCCTGTTTTTCACGTATCAAATCGGTTTGCAATTAGGACGCTCTCATCTTCAATCACTTGTCGCGCCTTTGTTGCTGGGTTTGCAGGCAACTTTCTGTTCCTATCCGATGACGGGTATGGATACTACTTTTTATACCATGCTGGTTACTTTGGGGGCGTTGCTGTTTTTAAAGGGCTATTATCGGGATCCTCGCGGCAAATGGTTAACCGGCATAGTGCTGCTCAGCATTGCCCTGACCCGTTTTGACGGCTTGGTCATTGCGTCCATAATGCTTGGCTATAAAGTTTTGATTGATCGCGATATCAAGTCTGTTCTCGCCCCGATAGCTGTTTTCCTCGGCGGTTTGATTGTTTACAATGCGTGGCGAATTAGCGTTTATCCGACCTTGCTCCCCAACACTTTTTATGCGAAAGTGGACGCGCTGCAAGCTCAACTGGCCGGCGGTCTTCGTTATATGAAAAGTTATTTTTTTCGATGGAGTCCATTTGTGCTGCCCTTATCCATGGTTCCTTTTATTCTCCGCAAAACAACGCCTAAAATACGTTTTGCGGTATGGGTTTCTGTTTGGCATTTGATATATATTATCTACGTTGGCGGCGACTGGATGCCGCATTTCAGGTTTCTCCTGCCTGTGTTGCCATTGTTGTTTGTTCTGGCGCAGGAAGGCATTTTTGGATTGACAGAAATAACAGCGCTAAAACCATATAGATTGATTTTAAGTGTATTAATAGTCTCTATTTTCGCTGGCCTTTCCGGGTACAGACTGTATAGTGCGAGGAACTTTTTTTCGCTTGTTTCCGGCTCTGTTTTTCAACCCCAACACGCCAGGGATGTTGGAAAACATCTTGATAAAACATTGCCGGCAAATTATACAGTTGCTGTTGAATGGGCGGGCATCGTTCCGTACTATATACGTCAGCCGACGCTGGATATTCTCGGATTGACTGACAGGGAAATCACCGCGCTCGATTTTCCATCCTCTCAGATGGGGCGCGTAATTACGACTGAATATCTACTCAAAAGGAATCCTGAAGTCATTGTTATTGCGACAAGAACATTTCCAACGCATCAGGAGGCGGCTAAAGGCATCCTGCATAAGATGAAGGTGATTCCAAAGGGAAACTGGATGAAAGAGTTTTATTCAAATCTGGCCAATCCGGCATTCGGCTATATAACCTGTGTCATGGAGACTGATCAGAAGAGATACTTTCCGTTGCTGGTCAGAAAAAATGCGCCTGACTTTGCTTCCATTTGCACTGCTCCAATCGGTGTGGATATGTTTGCTGAATAAGTCGATTTTTTGATTTATTAATCAAGTATAAGGGAGGGTAATATGCAATCAGGTCTCAATAAAGTTATTAAGGGCTTTGGGTGGAGGTATCGCAGGGTTTGTGATAATTATAATTGGCGCGAAAAAATTATCGCCAATTATCGCGGCTACAAAAGAACAAAAGTGTTTGCGCCGGTTGATGAAGAGGTTTCTTATCCATCTTTCAAGTCATTCGATGAATTTATTGATGTGGGAAGATTGAGGTCGCTTGATGGTTATGTGACCGGAAAAGTCAAAGACATTTTAAACCGCGGCGGCGGTATTGAATTTCATGCAGGTTATGGCAGGAAAAGCCTTTTTGATCCTTTGAAACCGGGTTCGAGTGTCATACCGCTTTCCCAGTCAAAAGAAGAGTTCAGGTATTTTGATCTTGACAAACCTGAGCTTTGGGAGGAAAGAACAAAGTATGCGGTGGAATTTGCCGAATTAATGGATTTTATAGGCACATTGCCATTCAAGAAGACAGCAAGAATGATCATTATGTGTGATGGGCAAGGGCGCAAGGTTACTGTACACCGCGATCATTGTCAGCATGAGATTAATCATGAATTCATCTGGTTTCGCACCAATTTGGAGAAACCGTTTTACATGCAGGCTGCGAAAGGTGGCAAACGAAAATATGTTGATTCTTACAGTGCTTGGTTTGACACTGTAAATCAGTTTCACGGCGGGGACGAAACCGGTAAATTGGCCATCAGTATTCGCATTGACGGTGTGTTTTCCGACGAATTGCGAAAAAAAATTCCCATGCCCAAGATTAACCCCGCATCAACATCAGCGCTTTGGGCGTCAAGTTCGGGCTCTTAGACCTGTAGCCTGTGGCAGTAGTTTGAAAACAAATCCGAAGGGAGTCTAATTTACCATGAAACGAAAAGTAACAACCGCTGTTTTAATTCTATTTCTTATTTTGAGTTCTGCTATTTATGGAATGATGTCGGTTCGGCGGGATAATTGGCTATATCATGCTTACGCGAACTTGTATCAATTAAAGCGAACGCTGTTCCTGGAGGAGGTTGAACAAAAAGGCATTTGGGGTAAGCAGCGTAATTCCGGCGGCGACCTCTCGGAAGAGCAACGTAAAGCAATGTCAAAAGTGTCATCCTTACCTTATTTACAGGGCTACAATTCAGCTCCTGACATGGTAAATGTGACTATTTATGACGAGGATCGCGCCCAAAATGGATTGAATTTTGTCGTTTCAGCTCACGGCCCCAAGGCTTTCGTGATGGATATGAACGGAAATATTCTGCATCAATGGTCAAGAGAATTTACCGATGTTTGGTCAGAAACCTACCAGGTGAATGTTCCTCAGGTTTACCGAACTTATTGGCGCAGAGCGCAACTTTTGCCAAACGGTGATTTGCTTGCTCAATTCATGAATTACGGATTATTGAAACTAAACAAAGACAGCGAAGTGATCTGGGATTATAAAAGTCGGGTTCACCACGATCTCTTTGTTGCTGAAAATGACAATATATATATTCTGGATCGCGAATTAATTGTACATAAAGGACTTATGCTGGAAAACAGTCCGGTGATTGACAAAGTTTTAGCGGACAACATCATGGTGCTTTCCCCTGACGGCAAATTTCTAAAAAAAATATCAGTTGTGGATTGTTTCCTGAATTCTGAATACGCGCCTCACCTTGAGCATATAAAGGCGCCTTTTGATATTTTACACAGCAATACAATCAGAGCCATCGACGGTAGACTCGCGGGGCAATATCCGATGTTTAAAAAAGGGCATATCCTGATATCCATGCGTGAGATACATACCATCGCGGTGATAGATCCTGAGGCGGAAAAAGTGACTTGGGCGCTTACCGGGAAATGGAAATATCAACATGAGCCGCGCCTGCTGTCAAACGGTAATATTTTGCTTTTCGATAACCGCGGCAATCATGGGAAATCAAAGGCGGTTGAAATCAATCCCTATACACAGGAAATTGTTTGGTCTTACGGTTCGGGAGATGACTTTTATTCCCGGGAAGCCGGTTCTCTGGAAAGGCTTGCCAATGGCAACACGCTTATCACCGAGTCTGAATATGGCCGCGCTTTCGAAGTAACGTCGGAAGGGGAGATTGTGTGGGAATTTTTCAATCCGTTCCGCGCTGGCGAGAACGATGAATTGATCGCCTCCTTATACGATGTGATTCGGGTGGATAAAGAGGATTTGGACTGGTTGGATAAAAAGTAATTATGACGTTTTAACGCTTTTATTTGAATCTATGATTTATTTTATTGCAGGGCTGAATATGAACAAGCTTGGCGTTGCTTGAAAAAGACATTTTCTAAGGTCGCGGTTGATTGATTCTTGCCGCAAAACACCGATAAAAATATTCTGGCGGCGTCTTTATACTGGTTAAGGCGTCGATTTGATATTGCTGCTTTAAAGGAGGAATGAAATTTATGAAAGCACGTCTACTGCACAAGCACGTGGCAAACGCCATCGATCTTTTGCATGATGAAGACAGGGAGTTATACGATCTTCTTGAGGATGAGTATGAGCGTCAGTCAGAAGTTTTGACGATGGTTGCCGCGTCAAGCATAGCTCATCCTTCCGCGCTGATCTGTGAAAGCATGGCTCAAATGAATGTGACAGCCGAGGGCTATCCGGGCGCAAGGTTCCATGCCGGATGTCGGGTTATTGACAAGATAGAACAACTTGCAATTGATCGAGCCAAACACGCTTTTAAGGCACAATACGCGAATGTGCAGGTTCATTCCGCCACCACGGCCAATCAAATTGTTATGTGCAGTGTCATGCAAGCGGGCGATACGCTGCTCGGTATGGATTTGAATTGCGGCGGCCATTTAACGCACGGGGCAAAGCCCTCTATTTCCGGTCAGTATTTTGATGCGGTCGGCTATGGAATTAATGACAGCGGCGACATTGAATATGACCATATTCAGGCTCTGGCAGAAGAGCGTCGTCCAAAATTGATTATATGCGGAACCACCGCTTACCCGCGTTTTATTGACTTTAAACGCTTTCGTGAAATTGCTGATTCAGTCGGCGCTTACCTGCTGGCCGACATTACACATATCGCCGGACTGGTGGTCGCTGGTTTGCATCCAAGCCCAATCGATCATGCGCATTTTACCACGACATGCACGCATAAACAACTCTTTGGCGTGCGCGGCGGCTTGATTCTTATCGGGAAAGAACATGAAACGCTTACCGCCGACGGCAAGTTCACCCTTGCGCAATTGATGCAAAAGGGTGTTTTCCCTTTTTTTCAGGGAGCACCAAATTTGAATCAAATTTCTGCAAAGGCCAGAGGTTTTGATCTGGTTCTCAAACCTGAATTTCGTGAAATGGCCAAAAGAATAACCGGAAATGCAAAGGCGCTAGCGAAATGGTTTGTTGAAAACGGATACCTTGTGGTCACCGGAGGAACCGATAACCATTTGGTCGTTGTAGATGTTTTGTCGAAAGGTATTACTGGTTTTGTTGCGGAAAAAGCGCTTGAAGAATGCAATATTGTCGTTAATAAAAATCGAATTCCGGGCGATCAAAAATCGGCTTTTGTCACCAGCGGCATTCGAATTGGCGCCAACAGTATGGCTATGAAAGGCATGGAGTCAGACCTGATGCCAAAATGTGGGGATTTGATTCATCGCGTGCTATCCAACACAAAAGCAATCGATGATCGGAAGTATGAAATTGCGGCGGGCGTCAAAGAGTCCGTGCAGCTGGAAGTCAGGGAACTATGCAAAGCCTACCCAATTCCAGCTTATGTTCATACAGGCGATGTCGAATGATATGTCAACCCTTTTTACCGGAATTCAGAATGACTATGAGTTTGTCGAATGAGTAAATTAACCGCGCAAAAACGGGCGCTTCTGCAACAGATGTTGCAGAAAAAAGGAATTGACAAGTCATCAGACAATACAATTTCTAAACAAACTTCTGTTGCGCCGCCAGCCTCTTTTCTACAGGAAGGCCTTTGGTTTTTAGACCAGTTTGATCCGGGGCAGGCCACGTACAATGTTCCGGGCGCGACAAAAATTACCGGGCCGCTCAATCACCGGGCTCTGGAAAAGACATTGCAGGAAATCATCCGGCGCCACGAAACAATGCGCACCACTTTTGAAAACAAGCTGGGTCGCCCGGTGCAAATTATTGCAAAGGAACATAGCTTTAAGCTACCTTTGGTGGCATTGTCTGAAACAGACGCTGAGAGCCAAATGAACAAAGTGAGCGCGCTTGCAACTGAGGAAGCGCGCCGCCCTTTTGATCTTGCAAAAGGGCCGCTGTTTCGCGCCTTTTTGATCAAAATTTCCAGTGAGCTACATATTCTTGTCTTTAACATTCACCACATCATCACAGATGGTTGGTCGATGGGCGTTTTTACCAGGGAACTGTTTAAGTTGTACGAGGCTTTTAGTCAGAATAAATCAGCGCCATTGGAAGAACTGCCTATTCAATTTGCCGATTTTGCAGTTTGGCAGCGCAATTGGCTCCGGGGTGAAACGCTTGAAAAACAACTTTCCTTCTGGAGGAAGCAACTAAACGAGCCGCTGCCTGTGCTTGAGCTGCCGCCGGATAAACCGCGACCTGCGTTTCAAAGTGGCAAAGGAGGCCATGAGACACTTGTTTTGCCTCGCCTGCTGAGCGTCGCGCTGAGAAAATTGACCCAGCGGGAAGATACAACACTCTTTGAATTATTGCTGGCCGCTTTCAATCTTTTGCTTTGTCTTTATAGCAAACAATATGATATCGTCGTGGGTTCGCCTGTCGCCAACCGGAATCAGAAAGAGTTGGAGTTGCTGATTGGCTATTTTGTCAACATGATTCCACTGCGAGCCGACTTGACCGGTGATCCGACATTTGTCGATTTGGTGAAAAGGATACGACAGGTTACCATGGACGCATACGCCCACCGTGATTTACCTTTTGGCAAACTTGTTGAAGAGCTAAATATTAAGAGGGATCCGAGTCGAAATCCGGTTTTTCAAACTGAATTCATCTTGTTGACGCAGGAGCATGCGCCGGCTATATACGGTTATGGCTTTCGCTCGCCAATCAAAAAGAAAATGCAGTTGGCCGATCTGACCCTGGAGCCGGTTGAAGTCGAAAGCGGCGTAGCCAAATTCGATCTTGTTGTATTGCTTTGGGATGTGGACGATGGCATTTCAGGAACATTTGAGTACAATACTGATCTTTTTGAGTCCGCCACCATTAAAAAAATGATCACACATTTTGAAAAACTGCTTCACTCAATTGCCTCGAATCCAGACTTGCCAATTTCCAAATATATTGAACAATTGCCTGCGCCAACAGCCAAAGCAGCTCCAGCGCGTTCGGCGCAAAGAAAACAGCTGAACCTTAAGAAAATAAGTCAAAAACGACGCAATGTCGTAAATCGGATTGAACCGGAGGTTTAAAATGAAAACCATAAGCAAAAGTAAAACAGGTCTCAAGTCAATGCCGTCACTCAGGCGCAAATCAATGACTGCGTCCCAGGAAGATTGGGTTAAACTGTCGCCGCTTTTTGAGGATAAACATATCCCGACGCTGGTTTCTCCCACAATCGACGACCTTGACCTCGTTGCCTGGGGAAAGAACAATCGTTCCTATATCGAAACTTTATTGAAAGAGCATCGCGCATTGTTGTTTCGTGGCTTCAATATTCATGATGTTGATCCGTTTGAAGCTTTTGTTCTCGGCACTTCGGACGGCAGTTTGCTGGAATACCGTGATCGAACCACCCCTCGACACTCTGAGGGCGGTCAAAGCGAACGTGTCTATATTTCCACTGTTTATCCTTCAGAGCATTCCATCAAGCCTCACAACGAGGGTTCATACTGGCTAAAATGGGCGCGCAAGCTGTACTTTTGCGCATTGGTCACCCCGGATACAGGCGGGGAGACGCCGATTTATGATGTAAGAAAAGTCTATGAGCGAATTCCAGATTCAATAAAAGCGAAATTTGAAGAAAAAAAGTGGATGTTAATTCGCAACTATAATGATGGCTTTGGTTTGCCCTGGGAAGAGGTGTATCAAACCAAAGATCCTAAAGCCGTTGAGTCTTACTGCGGGGAAAACAATATAGAGTTTGAGTGGCAGGACGAAACGAGGCTTCGCACAAAATCAGTTCGCCAAGCCATCCATCAACACCCCGATACCGGCGAAAAACTGTGGTTTAACCACGCAGCGTTCTATCACCATTCTTCACTCGAAGTTGAGATGCGCAAAGCCCTCCTTGCTGAGTTTGCGCTTGACGAATTGCCGTATTCATCATTTTATGGAGATGGAACTGAAATATCGGCGGAAGATATTGCGCAAATAAATGCCGCTTATGAGGCTGAAAAAGTCGCTTTTTTATGGCAAAAAGGAGATATTTTATTGCTCGACAATAGCAGTATTGCGCATGGCCGCGAACCCTACACAGGCGATCGTCGCATCGTTGTAGGAATGACAGAACCGATTAGTGATGTTGAATAAAATGACATGAAAGGTTAGATAATGCAACTTGAGAATATAGATGGTTTTAGACTTTCACCACAACAAAAACACTTGTGGGCGCGGCATGCGAATGCAGCGGCCGGAACATTCACGGCCAAATGCCTTGTTGAGCTGACGGGCAAATTGGATCGGGAGCGATTGCAAGCATCAACGCAAAAACTGGTAGAACATTATGAGATTCTACGCACGAATTTTAAAATTATGCCTGGCATTAGCGCGCCAATGCAGGTTATTCAGGCCGCAAGTGAAGTAAACCTGGACTTTACGGATTTGTCCGGTTTTAGCGAAAAAGAGCAAGCTGTTCAAATCAATACGTTATTCAACGAAGCGGTGAGCTTTGAGATTGATGACACGCCCGCCAAACTTTTTTCACTGCATTTGTTGAAAATAAATGATGCGCGACATCTGCTTTGTTTGTCACTGCCGACGCTATGGGGAGACGCCGCAAGTTTATCCCTAATGACGCGTGAATTAAGTGAAATATATTCCGGGGTAGATACAGGCGGCAACGGGGAAGAGACAATGCAGTTTGCCGATGTGGCTGAGTGGTTGAATGAGTTGCTTGAGTCAGAAGATGCCGAACAGGGTGTTTTGTTCTGGAAAGAACTTAATTTTCGCGATTTGGTTAATTCCCCGATGGCGTTTCGTAAACGAAATGTTGAGAATTTACCATTTGATCCAAAGCTGTATGAGGTTGCTCTGGAGGGCGATAGCGCTGAAAGGATTTTTGCTTTTTGTGAAAAAGAAGAAATTTCGCTCAATGCATTTTTTCTTGCCTGCTGGCAAATACAGCTTGCGCAATTAAACGGAGCAATGGACTTTTTTATCGGCAATGCATCGGATGGCAGAACCTATGAGGAGTTGCAAGGCAGCATAGGTCCCTTAACAAAATATACCCCGTTTGGTTGTCAATTTTCTGCGGAATTGCTTTTCATGGATTTGTTAGGACAAACGGTTGATAAATTAGCTGAAGGGAGCGAATGGCAAGAATATTTTTCATGGGAAAAGATATTCGAAGAGGAGGACAACATTCCTTACTTTCCTGTGGCATTTTCATGTAATACTGTCGAAAACGATTCTGCTGACAACACACATTTCACTGTGCTTGCGCAAAGAGTTATTCTGGATCGTTTTGATATACAATTGTCAGTTTCAGCGCAGGGACAAAAACTTGCGGTGTTTTTTGAATTTGACAACGCCAAATTTGACAGGGAAAACGTCGCTATTTTTTCCGCTCAACTAACAACGCTGATCGACAATGTCCTGGAAAATCCCACTGCGCATGTCGGTTCACTATGCATGTTAAGCGCGTCTGCGCAAGAGCTGATTCTCAACGATTTCAGCGGAGCAAAAGTTTCGCCTGTTGAAAATGCCAGCCAGTTAATTCATGAAATGTTACTCAAACAAGTGGCGTTAAAACCGAATGCGACTGCGGTTCGCTTTCAGGAAAAGAGTTTAACCTACGCCGAACTTGACAGCCGTTCGAACCAACTGGCCAACTACTTGCAGAAGCAAGCGGTTTCGCCGGGCGATTTTGTTGGTTTGCTTGTTGAACCGTCTATTGAAGCAATAGTTGGCATTTGGGGAATCATCAAGGTTGGCGCGGCTTATGTGCCGTTAGATCCCAACTATCCTGAGAAACGGCTTTCAGCGGCGCTTGAGGATATTTCAGCCTCTGTGGTTTGCACGCTGCAACATTTAGAAGGTAAAATTAGCGGCTCCGTAAAGCGTGTTTTTCTGGATAATTTATCTGAAATTGGCATGGAAAGCGCCGCCGCGCCCGACTGTAAAATTAAGCCGGATAATTATGTGTATGCAATTTACACCTCAGGTTCAACCGGCAAGCCGAAAGGCGTTGCGATTCAACATGCTAATTTGTGTCACTCAACTTCAGCGCGGTTTCAGTATTATCAAAGTCCGGTTGAGAAATTCCTACTATTATCATCTTTTGCTTTTGATAGTTCCATGGTCGGTTTGTTTTGGACTTTGACCAGCGGCGGCGAATTGATTCTCGCAGATCAGGAGTCGCAACGCGATCCGCAGGAGGTGAAAGGTTTGATAGCGAAAAATGGCGCGACCCATACACTTTGCCTGCCTTCGCTGTATTCATTATTGTTAGATGAACCTAAAAAAATAGACTCACTCAAAACCGTGATCGTTGCGGGCGAGGCGTGTCCGTCTGAAATTGTTGCAAGGCACTTGTCTAATTTGCCGCAATGTCGACTGTTCAATGAATATGGCCCTACGGAAGGAACTGTTTGGAGTACGGTTTATGATTGCGCCGACTACAAAAAACATTTTCCGATGTTCATCGGCAAACCGGTTCCTGGCGCAAAAACTTATATTGTCAGACCCAACGGAACGGCCGCGCCTGTTGGCATCGCCGGTGAACTTTGCATCGGCGGCCCTGGCATGGCGCTTGGTTATTTGAACCGACCTGAGACAACAGCGCAAGCCTTCGTGAAAAATACCCTGAATGGAAATGATGGCAAACTATACAAGACGGGTGACTCGGCGCGATTTTGGCCAGATGGCAATATTGAGTTCCTCGGACGAATTGATCATCAGGTTAAAATTAGGGGGCATCGTATCGAACTTGAAGAAATCGGGTCTCTGTTGCGCGGGAATCCGGCGGTGGCCGAAGAGGTTGTTGTTGCGAAAAATATCGGCGGTGAATCCGTAGAAGTAGATAATAAACAATTAATTGCCTACGTTAAACCTGCGGATAATGGCGAGGTTGACGCTCGCGCACTGCAACAATATTTGCAGAAATCGCTGCCAGACTATATGATTCCCGCTTTCTTTGTTGGCATGGATGATTTTCCCAGGACGCCGAACGGTAAAATCGACAGAAATGCGCTGCCCGATCCATTTGAAGCGCGCGTCGGTTCTATGGAAGATTATGTTGCGCCTGAAAACGCGGTCGAAGAGGTCATGGGTGGAATTTTAACGGATCTATTAAACTTGGAACGGATTGGAATCAACGACAATATTTTTGATTTGGGCGGACATTCCATTATGGTTGCTCAATTTGCGGCGAGAATTCGTGACTCACTTGAATTAGAGCTGTCGCTGCGCACGATTTTTGATAAACCAACCGTGCGGTTAATCGCTGAGCATTTTAAGGATGGCGAAACGAATTGGGATGCGTTGGAAAAAAGAGCGACTCTCGTGCAAAAAGTTGCCTCAATGTCAAGTGATGAAATGGACGCAATACTATAAGGTAAAAATTAATATTCATGAATTTAACTAAAGTTGACTTGTCAGGTAAAAATGTTTTGGTCACCGGCGGCACCGGCTTTATTGGCGGTCGCCTGATTGAGCGTCTGGTTCGCGATTGCGGCGCAAAAGTTCGCGCTCTGGTGAGAAATTATTCGCGCGCGGCTCGCATTTCCAGGTATCCTGTTGAAATTGTAAAATCAAATATCATTGACGGGGATGCGGTGCAGGCGGTTGTAGCCGGTTCCGACATCATCATTAACTGCATGGCCTCTACTGACGGCAACAATGCGAATCAACGCCGGGTCAATGTAGAAGGGACGCGCAATTTACTAAATGCGGCGGTCAGTCACAAAGTTGAACGGATTGTGCATATTAGCACGATCAACGCTTATGGCGCTGTCGGGGATGGCGATCTGGATGAAACGCGGGAGCGCATGTATGCTGGTGATGTTTATTCCGACTCAAAGTTGAATGCAGAAAAACTTGCGTTTGAATATTATAAGAGTCATCAGCTTCCGGTTTCTGTTTTACAGCCCACAATTGTCTTTGGCCCGTTTGGACCGGCCTGGACGACACGTATCATTAATGAATTAAAAACCGGCCGCGTCATTTTAGTGGATGGCGGAAGCGGTCTTTGCAATGTGGTCTACGTTGATGATGTGGTGAGCGCCATATTATTGGCCGTCACCAAAACCGAAGCCATTGGAGAGGCCTTTCTGATATCCGGCAAAGAGCCAATTACGTGGCGTGACTTTTATCTGGGGCATGCCAAAATGCTGGGCAATAATAATGTCGTTGACATGCCCTTTGCTGAGGCCGAACGTTTTTTTCGAAAAAGTGTCAAAAAGAAAAAACTAATACAGGAGTCTCTGGAAATTTTGTTGGATTATTCAGATGTTCGTTGGCGGGTCAAAGAAACCAACGAGGTGCAGGCAATGACCAGGCTGGCCAGAACGCTTGTTCCGGCTAAGATCAGAAGTACATTAAAACGGGGTCTTACAGGCGCTCCGGCCTCGGATGAAAATCAATCTGAACCGCAGGAAAAGTTGCCGCCGATTCATTTTTCTCATCCAGCGGTGCTTCGTTTTCAGATGGCAAAAACCAATGTGCGCATTGATAAAGCGCAAAAACTGCTCGGCTACAATCCGGCATTTGATTTTGAAGCAGGTCTTAACAAGATTGCCGATTGGGCAAACTGGGCAGGTCTTATTCAATAAAAGAACAAGAAGTTGAAAAAACTGGCGGGCGTCATGAAAACTTTTTTGCGTAGTAGAGTTATTGAGTTGTCAAATCGTATGGGGGGAGCGTATCTTTGGAATCGCCTTGTGGGCGGCAATATTAAAATCCTTATATATCATGGGGTTAACGATGGCGGCGCCGCAAAAGGTGTAAAAAATTATTACGGTTTTAATCTATCCAAAACTCTCTTTGAAAAGCATATTCGAATACTTCGGAAAAACTGCAATATCATCCGGTTTGACGATTTGGTCACCGGGAAGAACCTGTCCGATAAAAAAACAAATGTCCTGCTTACTTTTGATGATGGGTATGAAAATAATTATCTGCATGCTTTTGAGATTTTGAAGGAATTTGATTTATCGGCTGTATATGCATTGCCAACAGCATTTATTAATGAACAAAAACCGCTATGGAACGATTGCATAGAATTTATTGTCGATAACACCTCAAAGCGGCAAGGTCAGTTGCCAGATGGCTCAATTGTTGAATTTGTTCAAGAAAATCGATATGGTTTTTTCAGGAAAGTCATGCGTCATTGTGTTCAATGTCATCCCCTGGAGAGAGAAAATATAATTCAAAAGCTATCGGAGGATCTGGAAGTTGATTTTTCAGCAAAAGAAATTTTTAAGGAACCAGATTGTCGACCATTGAATGCGAATCAACTAAAAGAAATGCTAAATGCCGGTTTGGCGGAATTCGCGTCTCATTCAGTCCATCATTATTTGATGGGAAAGCTGTCTAAAAAAGTAAATAAGACTGAAATTGAGGCGTCAAAAACAGTCATTGAGAATCTTCTCGGCGTTTCCTGTAGAATTTTTGTGTTGCCGGGCGGCTCTTGTAATCAAACTTTACCCGATCAAGTTTTTTCGGGGGGATACGATTACATCATGACCTCTGCTAAAAGAAATGTACATAGTGGAAATAAAATTTTACATAGATATGGGGTCATGAATTGTCATTATGCCGACAACTTCAAAGATTATATTTGTGGCCCTGTCCATGGGTTGTTGCACTTGAAAAACGAGTTGTTAGCAAACCCCTGGAGAAAAAATGGTGACTACAATGAATGATGCAAAGATGCAAAATTTTTGGAATCAACTTGCTAAGACAGGGGATTGGCCTTCCCTATATGAGAAAAAGTTTGATTTAAGAACGTACAACTTTTTTACGCGCCGCAATGCAACCCTTGAACTATTAGAAAATGAATCAGGTTTTCAACGAATACTGGATGTTGGGTGCGGTTCCGGAGATTATAGTATCCTCGGTGAAAAGTACAAATGTGAATATCACGGCATTGATTACGCCACCAGCATGGTGGTGGAGGGCGCCAAAAGACACAAGAAAATTTCCGGGAAGAATTACTTTGCGGCAGGTTCGGGAGAAAGTCTCCCTTATAAGAATGAACTGTTCGATCTGGTGATTGGATTGGGTTACATTGAGTATTTTTCCGACCCTAATATCACTTTGAAGGAAATAAGACGTCTGACAAAACCCGGCAGCGTTGTGATTATGCAATCCTATAAAAAAGATCTGTTTACAGAGATGGATACTTTTATAATAAAGCCGGTTATGCGCATGTTGGGTTTTCATGTGCCAGAGCCCAAGATGCCTTCAACCTGGGTAAACAAGTGCTATTCAAAAGGACACCTCGATAATCTCATGTCGAATAACGGGTTTAAATTGGTTGACTATCGATATAATAATTTTTTGGTTGCGCCCTGGCCGATCAGGAAAAAATTTCCGAACAAATATTTCACCACGTCTGAAAAGCTCTCTGTAGCTTGTCCCCAAAAACTTGGTTTCCTGGCGACCAATTATATAGGCAAGTATCTTGTTGAGTAGCTCACACATATAATCTCCAAAGATAAGGCCAATAATGGTTACGGTAATAATTCCGTGTTATAATCAATCGCATTACCTTAAAGAATGCCTGCAGAGTGTGATTGCGCAAACTTATACTGCCTGGCAGGCAATTGTAATTGATGATGCATCTCCCGATGCAAATTTGATTTCGGAGGTGATCGACAAATTAGGCGATGATCGCATACGTCTGGTTCATCATAAAAAAAACAGCGGTTTGGCCGCGTCGCGCAATACGGGTTTCCGTGCGTCAGGCGCTGATTTTGTCTTGCCTCTTGATTCGGATGACAAAATTTTTCCTGATTGCTTGCAAGAGTTCGCGTCAGTTATTGCCTCGGATGATAAGTTAGACTGTGTTTACGGCGATGTGCAGCTTTTTGGACGAAGGACTGATGTCTTGCAATTTCCGGGGCCGCCGCCAGGCGAAAAGATGATGACAGCTGTGCATACACTTCCCGGCGCCGGAACCATGTTGCGAAAAAAATACTGGGAAAAACTTGGGGGATATGACGAAAGTCCTGAGATCAGACATGGCAGGGAAGATTTTGAGTTTTGGATGCGGGCTTTCCATCTTGGATGCAAGTTTAAAAGAATTCCTAAATTGACTTACGAATACAGAATTTCGCACTCCTCCATGAGTGTTGAATGCAATCTCAAGGATGAAGTTGTAGGCCGGTATATTTACAATAAAAACAGACATATATTCGAATCGAAAAAGCAAGGTAAACAGTTTCTTGCAAAATTTTTACAGCGTTCCGCCATCGCTTCTCATTATCGTCACGATTATGGCAAAGCCATAAGAGTGGCTCTTTCTGCACTTTGGAACGCTCGAGATATGGACAGATTGGCCACGGTTGGGAAAACCTTATTTCCGAGAAACTGGGTGCAAAATTTAAATAAGGGCGAGATTCGTCGCAGAATTCCTTTTTCTTCCTACCCGATCAGATCAAAGCAAAGGTATGCGCCTTTTTTTATAATTGGCGTGGGGCGTTCAGGAAATACCCTTTTTAGAAGAATATTGACATCTCACTCACAACTCTATATTCCTCCGGAAACATTTGTTTTGGGTGAAGTTATTCAAACGTACAAGCAATATAGCAGTCGGATGAATTGGCACGATCTTGTTTATTTCATTTTGTCAAAATTTGAATTTCATCCCGAATTCTATACATTTGACACTTGGCTGGGCCCTTTGGTAAACCGCTTGATTTACGTTCCCGGATCGCAGAGAAATCTGGCTTTTATTCTGGATAACTTCTATCAATTCCATGCTGAAACGCAGAAAAAGTCTATGTTGAGGTGGGGGGATAAAACGCCGATGAATTCCCTTGACGATGCATTGGTGCGTGGTGACAAGCCGGATATAGGAAAAGGAGTTCCAGAGACCCTGTTGCGCATAAAAGAGGTTTTTCCGGACGCTCAATTTTTGCAAATAACCCGTGATGGCTGTGATGTTGCTTTTTCTTTCCTTCGCGGCGGTTTTGTCTCATCTGTAGAAGAGGCGGCGAAAAGATGGCTGCATACAAACAAGCAAACAAGCAATTTTGTTGAACGTTTTCCAGAACAATGTCATGCGGTGCGCTATGAAGATATCGTTGCTTTTCCCGAACAAACCATTCAGCGTGTTTGCGATTTTCTTCAGGTGGATTTTGAACCTGAAATACTGTCATCCAATCACATTGCCGCAGGGTTGGGCGATGTGCCTGCCTGGTCGTGGCATCAACAGGTAAACGCTCCCATCAATTCACGAAATCCCGGCAAAGGCAGAGCGTATTTGTCTGAAGCGCAAAAGGAAGCGGTTCAGAAAACTATTGGCGACGAACTTGAACGATTGGGTTATCAAGCCGCGACCGCCAAACCCAAACTTACAGGTAAGCATATAAATGAAGAAAGTTAATATTGCATTAATTGGTTGTGGTGCTGTTGCAGAAGCACATCTTGCTGCGGCGTCTGATTGTAAAGAAATAACGATTAAGGCTCTCGTTGATAAAAATATTGATCGCGCTTTGAAACTTGGAAAGCGTTTTGGAATTTCCGAAGTCTTTGCAGATTTTCATGATGTTTTTGGTCTGGTGGACGCCGCAATCGTAGCCCTGCCGCATCATTTACACGCGCCGATAACCATAGAGCTGCTTGACAATGGGTTGCACACGCTTGTTGAGAAACCGATGGCTTTGAATAAAAATGAATGCGCCAATATGATTGCTGCGGCGAAAAAGTCAGGAAAGATACTCACCGTTGGCCAACTGCGAAGATATTTTTATTCATCGATTTTCGTTAAGAAACTGCTCGACCTTGGCGTCTTGGGGAAAATCAAAAAATTTCATTTTCAAGACGGCATTATTTACAATTGGCCCGCCGCTTCGGATTTCACGTTTAAGTCGGAGTCAGGGGGCGGAACGCTGGCCGATCAGGGGGCGCATACGCTTGATTTGATGCGTTGGTGGCTCGGTGATTACGAAAGTTTTGAATATTTTGACGATTCTTTCGGCGGCGTGGAAGCTGAGTGTGTTATAAATATCAAGCTCAAGTCGGGAGCGTCGGGCGAAATAAATATGAGCCGGATTCGTAATTTGGCAAATAATTGCTATGTCGAAGGTGAAAACGGTTGGGTTCGGGTGGAATCAAAATTTAATTCTCAGGTAGAATTTCAACTTTTTGGCCAAGACGCCATTCTTACCGGCCGGCCTTTGCCGCAAGGCATGAAAAAGGAAGACCCCATTGGATTATTCGTTCGGCAACTTGACGATTTTGCGGCGGCAATAAATGGCCGAAAAGAATTATTTGTTTTTCCGGAAGATGCGATGAAGACGGTCGAGCTGATTGAAGCTTGTCATGCGAACAGGAAATTTCTTGCGCATCCATGGGCGTCATTGGAGATGTCAAACAACGCGCCAATAGCGAAGAAGGATTGAAATGGAAAAAATACCATTAGTTGATTTATCTGCGCAGTTTTCAACTATTGCGTCTGAAGTTGAGCGGGCAATAGCTGAAGTATTGCGGCGTGGAGATTTTATTTTGGGGCAAGATGTTCGTGAATTTGAATTGGAGTTTGCGCAATATTGCCAGTCTGAATTTGCTGTAGGATGTGGAAACGGCACCGATGCGCTACATTTGGCCTGCCGCGCCTTAAATATCGGTTCGGGCGACGAAGTTATTGTTCCGGCTTTTACTTTCATAGCCACAGCCTTGGGCGCGTCTTTGGCTGGCGCCACACCGGTTTTTGTTGATGTTAGCTCGGAAACTGCGCTGCTCGATCCCGCTAAAATTGAAGCGGCAATCACGCCAAAAACAAAGGCAATCATTCCGGTGCATCTATACGGGCAATGCGTTGACATGGATCCAATTGTGGCACTTGCGGAGAAACACAACCTTTATGTGATTGAAGACGCGGCTCAGGCGCATGGC
>Ga0316192_10000460_pt1 | contig 29778 bp, 24 predicted proteins | sample MerIslwburrow_MG_FD_204931 | JGI IMG/M metagenome (GOLD analysis project Ga0316192, IMG submission 204931) | Coastal sediment microbial communities from Maine, United States - Merrow Island worm burrow | ecosystem: Environmental > Aquatic > Marine > Coastal > Sediment | place: USA: Maine...
TTACAAAATCTCCTTTCGATACCTGTTAAATGCGGAAGATTCCGCAAATAATTATTGTAAAAGTCATAAAACACATCCGATTCTTTTGGTTAATTAAAGTTATATCGGCGGAATTCAATTAAAAGAAAGCGCTAAAATACTTTTTTCCGAATATATAGCTCAACCTGTGTGCCACGAATACGACTGCCGCCATCTTTCCGTTCAGGTTCAATTTCAGCAATGATAAATCGACGTTCTTTACCAAACTTGTGCTTTATTTCAGGCGGCTGAATATCGGTTACAGGATGAATTTTTTGAATTACGCCACTCTCTTCATCCCCGTTTTCATATTTAATAATAACTTTATCTCCGACAAAAATCTGGCGTTCAACGTTGCCCTCAAAATAGCCGCGAACCGTGCCTTTCGACATGTCGATTATTTCAAAAATCGCTTCTCCGGTTCGCACAACATCGCCAAGCATTTGAAAAACTTCTGAAATCACACCCGGCTCGGTGGAATGCAATTTGGTTTCAAGCATTATGTTATTTTCAATGCCATCTTGACTGAGCAGGTAACTATGGTATTGATTTCTATAGCTTCGTAAAATTTTCCGCTCGCTTTTTAGCTCAATTCGTAATTCAGCGAGAAGGCGTTTTTGTTTTTGCAAAAGTTGGTCAATTTCCACATAGTCACTGCTGGTTATGGCTTTCACACGAAACAACTGACCTCTTCGCCCATATTCATTTTGAGCCAGCTCAAGGCTAATTTCAGCCTGCTGTTCGCGCTCTTCCAAAATTGCAATTTTCTTTTGACTATCGATCAATTTTCGTTCATTGCTATAAAAGTCGCCATGCACAGGTATTACATCAGTGTCTAGTGTGTCTTTGGAGTCAAGCGCAACCAAAAGGTCGCCAACCAATATAGTGTCATTGACAGCACAAAATATTTTGGAAATCCGCCCCGTGTTTCTGGCTGAAACCATGCTTGTCTCGGCCTCCAGGAAACCAACCCCCTTTATATAAAGCGTCTTATCAACACCCCATTGCAATATTGAAAAGGCAAATCCGATCAACACCGCCACATAAAAATACTTACCCCAAGGTCGCTTCCTGTTAGCTTTTACTGCGGCAGGTTTAACAAAATCCTGTTCACGATTGCGTAGTTTTTTTGCTCGCATTCTCTATTTTAACCTCAAACTGTTAAACTGATTATAATCATGTACAGCTATTCCAATACAATTTTGCGATGATTTGCTTAATTCTGACAGCTTTAGGCTTTCGCGGTATAAATACGCCTGACTTTCGAAGTCTTTTGCACGGATAGCAACAACTGTTGGTTTGTTAATGAAAGACAGGTTGCTTTGCGCATCCGCCCAAATTTCTTCAGCGCTGCCTCTGCCGTATACCATCAACGTGACCATATCAACATTATCAATGATTTCTTGCAATGATTCCTTAGAAATTTCCAGGTAGACAAGTGGTAAATCGATTTCAATTTTGATATGATTTTCGCGTGTCAAAATTTGTCGAACCTCTGCGACTGTCTCCGCCAATCTGCCCACCATTTCAGCGCTCTGTTCACGCCAACCGGGAGCCGCGTGCGGTTCAATATCAAGGTGAACGGCGTCGAAACGACTTTCAGGAGCCGCTTCTCGATTATACTGCGATAAATAGTTCAGGCGATTGCGCAACTTTGCCCGCTTATGCGGCAAAACCCAATTTGGATCGCCAATCAAGGCGGAAACACGAATTGAGCGACGATGAAATGCCGCAATCACTGTTCGGAGCTTCTCACTCAACTCTGGCTTGGTCATTGATTCATTCAAAGAAAAATAAATAGCTGTGAGCTTCGTTTTTTCACAAAAATCCAATAACTCCTGTTGCCTGACTTCCGACATTATCATTTTGTCCGTTTGCCATAGCCAGACTCCAAAATATTCTTGAAATTCGTTGGCGTTGCTAATTCCCTCCGTTCTTTCCGGCGCTTCAGGTTGGGACAGACCAGCCAAATCCAGCAGCTGATATTGCTTTCTCCATTCCGCATGGCGCAGCTTTACCTTTTCAATTTCTCTTTTTACAACCAGGGCGCCCGCCTCAAGCAAAGTTAGGCGCTCGCGATCAGTTAATTGGGGGAAATGCTTAAATCTGGCTTCAAGATTTCGTTTTTTTATCAGCGACGAACGAATTTTACTCGCAACTAATTCCTTCTCTAAAGCAAGAATGCGCAGCTGATGCGTCGCGTCAGAAATTTCAAATCGAATACGCCGCCTTTCGCTTGAAGCCGCTTCCTGCAATGCATTTGACGCTGCAAGGCGCGAAGCTGTGCGCTGACGATTCACCGCTGGAAAAAGCATCGGAAATGAAAGGCTGACGCCCGCTTCAGCACTTCCTTTTCCGACGTTATTTTTTCCCCATCGAAAACGATACCCAAGATATGGCTCAAAATGAATGTCGCGATAATTGGCAGATTTGATGACGCTGCGCTCCCGGCTGCTTCTCGCAGCATAGATAGCTCCCCTGAGATTGGTTGAATCGGAGTTCTGTATTAACGATTCTTGCGAAATATGAATATCTGGCGGTTCGTCGCCCAAAATCTGGTTATCGGCAATATTGAAATAGTTGGCCAGCGCTGCTCGCATCCATTCAGCTTTTTCTTTATGCGCCTTTACCTGGTTTTGACTCAATTCTAATTCCGAGCGCGACTCAATCAAATCATCTTCCAGCGCCTCGCCAAGCTCGAATTGTCGTTTGGTTATTTTATAGATTTGGCTGAGATTTGATTGTAAAAGGTCATTTTTATCAGCCAGCTTTTCCGCTTCAAGCAGATCGATGTAGTCAAGCCTGAAATCAAGCATTGCGTTCGACTCCGCCTGCCTAAGGCGAATCTTTTCCTCTTCCAGTTTTGCCTTCGCCTCACCTACTCTTCCTGATCGAACTTTTGTCACCGCCACCAAATCCTGGCTTAAGCGAAAAATCAAAGAGTTGTCTGCGTTTAACAGGCCGACGGTTAAATCGGCGCTATGCTCAAGGTAGCGAAAACTACTACTGAATTTCGGCCAATAATCGAGACGCTCAACCGCGACTTGAGCTTGAGCGGAAGTTACCTGGAAGTTTGCGCCAGTTACCTGAGGGCAGTTTGACATAACCTTTTCCTCAAGCTGATGATAGGTATAACTAGTTTGCCCGATTAACTCATGAAACCCCGTCAAAATAGCTACGGTCAACGTTACCCGGAAAACCAGCCTCCATATCACGAGGCAATTGTGAGAACAAAACACGATAATATTCACCTTAATTTCTTCACCATTGAATATATTTTTGCCTGACTTTTATCGGGGCAAAGGGGTCTAAATTTGAATAACGAAAGATCAATTCTTGTAGATAAGCCTTGATGCGAACAAACTTCAAAATGATTTTGAAGGGGTTAATTAGCGGTACATAGAGAAACAGCCTGAAATCCTGATAGCGCCTCGAAAGGGCGACTGCAAAAAACAGTTCCATTAATTCAGCGCAAAAATAGAGGCAAAAGTTAACAAAGAGCAGTGGCATTAAATATTCGCGATAATTAATGTAGATGTCGAGAAGGTACAGAATGGTTGAAAATGATAGAAGTATGTGAAAAAAAACCGAGTCGATAAACGTGATGGCGTCAACCAGCCGAAAACCTTTGGAGAATGGATTGAAAACATTTTTATGCTTGCGAATACGGTTTTTAATCATATTTCTGTCCCAGCGTGAGCGCTGTCGCATTAATTTATATGGTGTTTCCGGCACTTTTGTCAAACACATGGCTCGTGGTTGAAATGCAATTTTGTAGCCCAATTTCCTGACTCGTATCGCAAGGTCGGAATCATTCCCCGGACCCGGCTCATGGCCGCCGATGGCGTCAACGGCAATTAATTCTCGTCTAAAACCGCCAAAGGCTCCGCTGATGATCGGCAGAATGTTGAAACTGGAGCGAATTCGGCGACCGACGGAAATCGTAAATAAATATTCTATTTGCTGAAGACGGGTAAGCAGGTTTTGGCTTGCATTCCTGGGTCGAAGGTTGCCTGACACACCGCCAACAACAGGGTCGGCAAACTCTGTCATTAAGTGATAAATCGCATCGCGATCAAAAGTTGTATCGGAGTCTACAAAAATGATAAATTCGCCGTTTGCGTAGTTCATACCATAATTTAACACAGCAGACTTACCGGCTCTTTCGGCCAGACGCATAGAGGTAATGTTGGGTCGATTTGAAATGTTCTTGCATATTTTTGGCGTGTCGTCCGTTGACCCGTCATCGACAATAATAATTTCCAGGTTGCCATAAGTCTGTTCTAATAGTGAACGAATCGTCCAGGCAATCGTCTCTTCCTCATTGTAAACCGGCACGACAACCGTTACGAGCGGCGGATCGTTTTTTAATCTCAGAATAAATCTGCTGTCCGGATTTCTTTTCAGCCGAACATAAATTTCATGAAAGAAAAGATAGGTGTCTGTGATCAAGTACCGCGGCAAATCTAAAAAGATAAAAAACCAAAATGTGCGCAGAAGTCCATATTCATCGAGGCTGAACAAAAACCTCCATGCATCGATGAATACTTCAGGAATCATTTAAGCTTCTCCCAGATAGAATTCATTTGCTCAACATCGGTAACAAGACTATAATTTTCATACTCGACTTCAATGTCGAGCGACAGCTTTTCCTCCATACCAGTTTGCAGTCTGTCGAATGCTATATCGGAGCTATTCAAATCTGTATTGGTAAATATAAGAAGCACATTTCCACCGCTCAATTCAGTGAAAACATCGGTTGTGCGAAAGGTTTCAGTCATGATGGCGGCAAAATCTTTTCGGAATTTTCGAGAGTTCTTGAAAAAACCCAACTCCAGTTCACGACCAGCGCTACGCAGCGTAAATCGCGCAACTGTTGATTCGAATTTATAGCGTTGACATCTTGCCATTTCAAGTTGAAGCAGCTCAGTAAACACCTCTTTTTTATAAAAACCGAATTCCTTTTTCAGCAACGACATCAAGCCGACGCCAGGCAGCACACCTTCGGCTGCGGCGCGAATTCCCATCTCGGAAATTGAATATTCTGAAATATCTCCAATATTGGCGTCTTCAGGCTTAAAAGAACGACCACAGGCCAGGCAGAGACAATCTAATTTGGGATCGGCAAAATTATGATTGCAGGTGGCGCACCAGAGAACTTCTGATGGTTTATCATAGTCGACGCCAATATGCCTAAGCTCATTGTTGCATTTAGGACAGATTAGTTTCGCCCCTTTCACGTAGTCAGATTCGCGGCCCACATTTGCACATTGAAAATGATGAATTGTCGCTTCATCTTCTATTTTTAGCGACTCGCACTTTGGGCAAATTTCACGAAAGTTGATTTGCGCATGACTGCAATATGGACACAGGTTAACTTTGTCAATGAGCTTTTCACTGAGAAGCTGCTCGTCTTTCATTCCAGCCAAAAAAGCTATCTCTTCGCCCCAACCTACCTTCAGAAAAAGTTGCGCCAGGGAAATTGAATAACCAACAGTGGCTCGATAATCGCGTCGAGGTCTCAATGTGAACTTGTCGCGGGAGTGCAAATAACGAAGCAACAACAATTTATTCTGACTTGCCTCATGTCCCGTATCAGGAATTGCTCCCAATTTCTCAAGCCTTGTTTGAATTTTGCCGGCGGCTCCAATTACGCTGATTAAGTCGCTTCCACTTAAAGGAGACTGTATATTGAAGTCGATCACATCGTCAAGCCACGACCACTTTTTTTCACTCAGCGCCATGGTTGGCGTTAAAAAACTGGCTGACTCTGAGCGAATGCGGGAAACCTGACGACGCATCCACTTTTCAGTGTCTCCTATAAGAATAATAAGTTCCGCCTCTGCAATGTCATTCGACCTCGCTAATTGGTCGCTATTATAGGATGAAGCGTTTAGTTTCTCCAGAAAAAATGGAAACACATCTTCCTTCTGCTCAGAACGGATGTAAATATTTACTTTTTTTGAACTCCGGCTCGAATCTTTTCTGGCTGCAGTTGGGTTTTGCTCTTTGTCGCTCACGATTTGCTGTCGTTCCTAGTTGTTTCGGATAGTAACCTTGATTTATTTCCCTGCAATCGAATAAACCGTTCCGCAAAACGATTTATCAATCAACTCTATTTTCGACTTTTGTCGTGTAAGATTGATTATTTGCATGAAATGTTACTTTATTTTTTTTTCTACTCAACTGACTAAGGAGTCCAAATTGTGGGTCGATACCCCATGTATGGAAAATACAACGAAAAAAAAACCGGTCGGCGAATTGCTCATTCAAGAGGAATTGATCACAAAGGAACAACTGCAAGAAATACTTGAGAACCAGGAAAAGAAAAAAACCTATGAACCGATAGGATTACTCTGTGTTTCGGCAGGCTACATATCAGAGCTCCAATTAAAAAGAGTGCTGAAGAAGTACAATAAGTGCATTTTGCTAGGCGAATTATTTCTCAACCTTCAGGTTCTTACCCAGTCAGATCTGGATATTGCCTTGAAACAACAAAAAGAAACCGGGAAAAAACTGGGTGAGGTCTTAGTGGAAATTGGCATGATTTCGGAAATCGTCCTGGTCGACGCCCTCAGTCTGCAGCTTGGAATTCCCAAAATCATCCCATCAGTCAGTTTAATTCAAAAGGAATTGTTGGAAAAATTCAACCCCGACTTCCTGAGTAAACATCAGTTTATTCCAGCGTATAAAAATGATGACGTTCTGACAGTAATTACTTCTGACCCATTGAATCAGGAAGCCATCGACTTTTTGGCGAAGGTTTTAAAGACCAAGTTGAACGTTGCAATTGCGCCAGCCTCTGAAATTCAAAAAACCATTCGCTATTGTTATCAAAAACTGGAAATGGGTGCTGAATCAACACCGGATGATGAAGAAAAAAACTTGATTATTGGCGATAAATCTTTGTTGGAAAGTGGAGCGGACAGCATTGTTGAGGCGGTCAATTTCATCATTTCAAACGCCATCATGGATCGCGCCACGGACATTCATATCGAACCTGCCGATCAACTGCTCCGGGTTCGTTATCGCATCGACGGCATGATGCATCATAAAACGGATTTGCCACTCCACCTGTCGGTAAAACTGATTAGCCGCATTAAGGCAATCTGTGGTCTGGATATAGCCGAAAAACGGAAGCATCAGGATGGCCGTATCAAAGCGACCATCATGAACAAAGATTTCGACTTGCGTGTTTCAACATACGCTGCAATTTTTGGTGAAAATGTCGTTATCCGTATCCAAAATAAAAACAGTGATATTGTCGATGTAACGAGAATTGGTCTGACGCCTGCAAACTTGCAAAAGTATATGACCATGCTGGATCATCCTTCAGGCGTTATCCTGGTGACCGGTCCGACCGGCAGTGGAAAAAGCACGACGCTTTACGCTTCGCTGCAATATCTGAACAAAATGGATCGCGTTATTATTACTGTAGAAGATCCTGTGGAGTACACCCTCGACGGGGTTATTCAAGCTGGAATTCCGCCCAAAGTGGGAATCTCCTATATGGATTACATAAAGGCGATGATGCGCCAGGATCCCGATGTGTTGATGATTGGTGAAATTCGCGAACAAGAGGGCGCCGAAGCCGTTATTCAAGCGGCCTTAACCGGGCATAAAGTGCTCAGCACTTTCCACACAGAAAACGCGACAGGCGCGCTGCTCAGGCTTATGGATATGGGAATCGAAACCTTTTTGATCTCCTCAACCCTTGTTTCTGTGGTCGCGCAACGGTTATTGCGAAGATTATGCGAGCATTGCAAAAGACCTTATAAACCAGAATTGAAAACACTCTCATTTTTCGGCACGCTGAAAACGGAAACTTTTGATGATTATCAATTCTATGCACCAAGAGGATGCATCCATTGTGGCGGAAGCGGGTACAGAGGAATGACTGGTATTCATGAAGTGCTGGTTGTCAACGATGAAATCCGCAACGAAATTCTTGACCGTTCAACCTCAAGTGTAATCAAGAATGTTGCGCGCGAAGAAGCCAACCTTGTCACAATGAGTGAAGATGGGTTTTATAAAGCGATAACAGGAATAACTTCCTTGGCGGAGGTCATTCGCGTCGTCTACCACGATGAGACTGAAGGGGTCAAAAAACTTAGTCTTGAAGAATTGGTGCAGCGCTGTGAAAACGTTGAGACAACAGCAATTCTGGAGGTAAATGCGGCGGAAAAAGAAACAGTCGCCTGATACAGATTAGATTAAACGGATATGAAATTGTGCGGCGGTCGACAGATAAATTTCTGGCGACCGTCTTTTTTTGAGGACGACGACAGGAATATTTTTCGCTCAGCCACGCTGTAGAAACTTTTTAGGCCTAACGCTGAAGCCCGAATTGGTGACGTAGACCTGATAAATTTTATCTTCTGACGGATAAGTATAAACCGTGCTGCCGTAAACCGCATCCACAAAACGCAATCGATATCCGCTTTTGTATAGCCAACGCCAACGCGGGTCATCTTCTTTTTCTGTAAGGCTGTAAGGCGTCGTTGGTTTGAAACGTTCATCGTGGACATTTACAAAACGACCCTGAATTCGTGTTAATTTAAACATGGTTTCCACACCTGCGAAATTTAACCATTCATCCCACTTTAAAATATCGCCCTGCAAACACCACTGGTCGCCTTTTATCAGGAATCCTTGTTTTACGCCCAATCTCCCTGCAATGACCGGGGTGAACTCCAAAACCATAGCGCCGGGCGCTTCTTTAACGGGTTTACAATAGACTTCAGCCACTAATTCCTGTTTGGTGAAATTTTGAAAAGATTGTATGAAAGCGGCAAAAAATAAAACTGCCAGAGATGCGACAATCCACAAAATAGTCAACATAAAACGGGAAATATTTTCAAACGCGCTGCCCGGCGGAACTGGAATGGAACGAAGGCGCATCCAAATATTCTGCAAACGATTTTTCAAAAGTAAAAACAAGGAAATACCGGCCAGGCAGAATGAGCCAAATGCAATAATAATAACGGTAGACAACTGAAAGGGCATGTTCATTATTTTTTTACAGGCGAGCGCATTTTAAAATAAAATTCGCATCGTTGTTCCTTTCTCCGGTTTAGATTCTTTTACAACCAGTTTGCCGCCATGATAGTCTTCAATAATTCTTTTGGCCAGACTTAAACCCAGCCCCCAGCCGCGACTTTTTGTGCTGAAGCCTGGCTTAAAAACGTCTTTTTTTCGCGCGGCGCTAATTCCTTTGCCAGTGTCGGTGACATCAATATAAAAACCAGCGCTGCCATTTTTTATTTCACCTATTTCAACAACAACTTTGCCAACATCATCAACAATAGCGTCGAGCGCATTTTTAACCAAATTTTCCAAAACCCACTCAAAGAGATCTCTGTTCAAAAGCAATTTCGGATTCGCATTGGATATATGCAGCAATTCAACTCGCTTGCCCCATTGCGGCAAACGCCGCCGAAAATAGTTCAGAACGTCCATAATTACATGGTTAACCGCCACTTCTTTAAGATCAGGCTTGGAGCCAATTTGAGAAAACCGCGCGGTTACTCGAGATAAACGTTCGACGTCCTTTTCCATTTCGTGAATGGTTTGCTGTGTTTCTTTGTCACTGGATCGCGTTTTTATTAACTCGATCCAACCCATGATGGAAGACAGCGGCGTTCCGATTTGATGCGCTGTTTCTTTTGACATGCCAACCCAAATAAATTGCTGTTCACTGCGCTGAACACTCCGAAAACCAAGAAAACCAACCAAAATGAACACGCCGACCGCCGCAATTCCCACATAGGGCAACAACTGCAACTGCTTGATAAGTATCGAATCTCCATAATATAAATAGCCAATCGGAAAATCACCATACATTAACGGTATAGGATCAGCTTCACCACCCATGATTTGAGAGATCTCACGGACACGCTGGTATCCTTGTTTCGAATGATCGGCGCTGGCAACCGCGATGCCCTTCCATGCGCTGGGCGCGCCTTCAGGATCCGCCAACACAATAGGAAAGTTTGTGGCAAGAATAATTTCCTCAAAAATGAAATTGAGATTGGCTGATGATTCGTCGGAAGCGGCGGAGGCGTAAAGTTGCGCATAAAATAAAAGAATTTGTCTTGACTCAGCGCGTAACTGATTAACAATATAGTAGTTGTAGGAAAACAGGCAAAAGGTCAATAAGACACCAAACACGAACAGAATTCCCTTAAACCCGCTTTTGAGCTTGTAAAAATTAATTTTCATCAGTCAACGGCCAAACCAGTGTCAAGAGTGGTTTTCTTCCGAAATTTCAAGTCATAAATCAGCAAACCAAGCAGCAAAACAATAATCGTTGTCGTAAGCAGAAAACCTAACCGAAATGCCTTTGGTTTAAATTCAAATCGAATTTGCCGCGCGCCCGGCTCAACAAAAATTGCCCTCAAAATTCCATTTGCCTGATATATTTTTGTTTCCTGCCCATCAATATAAGCCTTCCAGCCTGCTGGATAATAAATTTCGCTTAAAACCAACATTCCTGCTTTTTCAACTTCTGCTTGCAAAGTAATTTCATGAATATCATACGCGGTAACTTCAACCCGATTGACAGCGGCGTTTTGAATATTTCCATCCGGTTTTTCGAAGAGAATAGCTTCTTTTGCAGGATTGAAGTTGCCCGAAGCCAGGTATCGATAGAATTCATCCTCATTGTCAACCACACGCACAGTGTCCACCCAAAAGGCTCGCGGCAAGACATTGGTATTTTCAAAGATGGCTGGTTTGCCTTCATGCGCCAGTTTATAACGCGGATCGGGAACGGGGTAATGTGAAATGAGGTATTTGACGTTCAACATATCCAAAACTGCGTTATCAGACTTAAACTTTGCAAGTCCGGCCTCAGAAACATCTTTTAATTGCAAGCTTGCCTGACCATTTGCTCCCATCACAACACGGTAATACTTGTCCATGAACATCGGAAAACCGTAACGGTTGCGAACAAGTGGATCAAAACCTGTTTTTTCCATAAAAGTTTGATAGCTTTTTAATCTGGCGGTATGATAACCCTGAATATTCTGTAGCTTGTGATGCGTGTACCAATTGGCCGACTTATCATCATAAGCCTGAAAAATACGAAATTGCCCCGTTTGCTCCTTTAGAAAAGTGGAGGCATCAGTGTCGGCAAAATACCTGCCTCGATTTCCCTTTGGTTGTGGATTAATGATTTTATTGTCTACTGTCCAAAGGTCAGTGAGCGTTAATACAATAACACCGGTCAGCAATAAAGCTCGGCTCACCTTCTGCTTATTCCACAAAAAAATCAATACAGCGGTCGCCAGCGTAAGAAAAAAGATTCGCACTGCATCAGAAGCAGCCATGTCATAAGCAGTCGATTGGGCGACGGCGGACAAATTTTTACCGGATGAAGCAACCCATTGTAAATAACTTCCTTTTGAAACCATTAAAAATAACATTACAACGAAAACAATTCCGACAAAACTATAGAGAAATTTTGGCAATACCTGCTTTCTGATCGCCGACTTATCTTTCAGTTGCAACAGTTCATTTAATCCGATGGCAGACAACATTACAACAGAAAATTGTAGTAGTATGAGTATCATACTCGGCACACGGAACTTATTGAAAAATGGCAGTACGTTAAACAGCAGGTCGTAAAAAAGTGGAAAGTGTTTGCCAAATGAGACTAAAATTGCCAATCCACCCATTATTAAGAAGAATGTGACGTTCTTGTCTCGTTTCAAAACCACCGCCATGCTGGCGAACAATAAAGGCACAATGCCCATATAAAGCGGGAAATCCGTAAAAGGCATTTTCCCCCAATAGGTCTGTCCGCCAAATCCATAAAATGACGGCGTTAAAAAAGTAATTAACTCCTTGGGAGAAAAAGACCAGTTTGTCGCATAACCGTAGTCTAAGCCGGTTCCCCCACGAATGGAGTATTCCGCATATTCAAAAACGGAAAGATAGAGAACTGCCGACAAAGCTATTCCAAGCGCTATAGCAAGTCCGGTGAGTGTCATGGATTTGAAGATTTCTCCCCATTGGCATTTTCTAGTCCGCGAATATATAAGCCAAAACACCAGATAGAGCCCAATCATCATAAAGGTATAATAGGCCATTTGCGTGTGGGCGCGCAGAAGCTGAAGTCCGACGGCAAGCGCAAGCAAGGCAAAATACCTGATCTGTTTTTTATCCAGAAACTCATCCAAAAGTAAATATATTATGGGAATCATCACGCAAGTTGTCAGTTTTGAACCATGTCCAAAGGCAATAAAAGCAACAATGTTTGGTTGAAACACCAAACACACGGCTGCAAAAAGCGCCACTCCCAACTTCTTCGTTCTAAAGAGCACAAGCAGATAACAAAATAGTCCCATGACAAAATAATTGACAAATGCCCGAACAAAATCACTGTTGGGCATCACCTTTTCCAATGGAACGATAATTAAATTTAGCGCGGTTCCAAAAATATCAGCAGCAGACACCATTTGCAAACTCGCAAAGGAGGGCATTCCGGAAAATATGTAGGGGTTCCAAAGAGGAAGTTGACCTTTTTCAAGCGATTCCTGATAGAACACCTGATTGCTTCGCGCCGCCATGGTGTCGGGTGGAAGAAACGTCTTGTTGCTAAACAGCGTCTCTTGATAGAAAATCATCAACAGAATAGCAAGAAGCGACAAACTCAAAACATGCGGTCGCTTTTTTAGAAACTCCAGAACCTGGCCTCTATATTGTTTCTTTTCAGGTTCTATCCCGCTATTTTTCTTTATTGCCATTTAAAATCCCTCGCTCCAATATATGCAATACTTTCCAAAACAATCTCACTTATACTTATTTATGCGTAATTCACAAAGTGAAAAATCATCTTCTGTGTCAATATCATAAGACTGCGTTTCTGCAATCGGCATCAGCCTCATCTCATCTCCGTAAAGTTCCTCATGATTTAGAAGAATATCCACGTTAATCACGTCAACAACGCCATTTAATCGATAAACATCTGGCAGCAACTGACGTTGATAGTAATCGGAGATTTTTATTCCCGGCACAACCGCCTGCGCTTTGCCCAAGGCATCAGCGCGAAACATCCAGTAAGGGTGATGAACACCATCCACGGCGCTAACAGTGCGAACGGAATCTGCCTTGGAGTCAATTAACAATTCAATTGCGGCGTCGATCAAAACTCCTGTTTTAAAAGGAGTTGTCGGTCTTAAAATCACGACAAGATCGACCTTGTAACTTAATTTTCCATTACACCAGTTCACTGCGTGGAGAAGCACTTGTTTATCTGAAACAGCGTCACCGGAAAGTTCTTTGGGACGCATAAAAGGCGCTTCAACCCCGGAAGATTTTACAAATTGTGCAATTTGAGGATCATCTGTTGAAACGATAACCTTAGACAACCGCTTCGAAGCAAGCGCAGCCTCAATCGTATAGTCTATCAAAGGGCGGCCATCCAGCTTTCGCATGTTCTTATGCGGCACCCTTTTACTCCCTCCCCTTGCGGGAATCAGACCTAATATGTTGGGTTGTTTACCCATTTAAGGAATCGATAAGCACGTCACAAACAGATTCAATTTGGTTTTGAGACATGCCGTTAAATACTGGAAGACAGAGACCGGTGCGGCAAATAACCTGAACGTTTTTGCAACCATTGTCCGTTCTCAAATTCTGATACGGCGGCATTTGGGATAGCGGATGAAAAAATGGCCTCGATTCGATCTGGCGCGCACTCAAGGCTTTCCGAATGAAGGAAATGCTATGTCTCTCATCTACAATTCGCAAGGAATAAAGCCAGCACACTCTTTGCTGGTCAGGAAAGGCGCCCTGAAGTTCAAGCTGATCAATATGAGTCAATTTGGCATCATACATGAAGGCAATCTTGTTGCGCTCTCCTATTATATTAACGATATTTTCCATTTGCGAGCAGCCCAATGCGGCCTGCATATTGGTCATTCTATAGTTGAATCCTACGATGTCATGCCAATAGCGTCGGGTCTTGTTCATGCCATGATCTCGCAATACACGCATTTTCTGATCTAACTCCTCATTGGAGGTCAAACAAATGCCGCCTTCGCCACAAGTAATAATCTTATTGCCGTAAAATGAGAAACAACTGATATGTCCCCATGATCCTACTTTACGATTTTGAAAGGCGGCGCCGTGCGCTTCCGCACAATCTTCAATGACCCAAAGCCCGTTAGACTCCGCAAAGTCCATAACCTGCGTCATTTGACAAGGCTGTCCCAGGATATGAACCGGCATAATTGCGCGGGTTCTGGAAGTCAATAAACGCTGACAACTACTTATATCGATAGTCCAGTCATCCAGGTTAACATCTGCCAAAACCGGTGTGGCGCCTGCATGAATGATTGCGTTAATGGACGCTGCGAAGGTAAAGTCAGGGACAATGACTTCATCTCCCGGGCCGACCCCCAAAGCAACCAGTGCCAAATGCAGCGCGGTTGTGCCATTTGACGTTGCAACGCCGAATTGCGCGCCATAGAAGTTTGCATTCTCTATCTCAAATTGCTTAACATAGCTGCCTGTTGAGGAAACCCAACCAGACTTTATGCAGTCCAGAACATACTTCTCCGCATTCAATGTAAGCCAAGGCTTTGAAATTGGAATAAATTCAACCATTGGTTTCCCGCTTTAAATCAGCCCTAACCATTAATTCTACCAACTCATTAAATGAAATTTTGGGTTGCCAATTCAACTTCTCTTTCGCTTTTGCCGGATTACCCAAAAGAAAATCAACTTCAGTCGGCCTGAAATAGTATGGATCGATTGCAATCAGTACTTTGCCGGTGCGGGCGTCGATTCCCTTTTCTTCCAGACCTTCATTTTTCCAAAGAATTTGCTTGTCGACAAACGAAAAAGCCTTTTCGACAAATTCCCGGACTGTATGACTTGTTCCTGTAGCAATAACGTAGTCGTCAGGTTTTGGTTGTTGCAGCATCAGCCACATGGCTTCAACAAAATCACCGGCAAAACCCCAGTCGCGAATAGCATTCAGGTTCCCCAAGTAAAGACATTCCTGTTTTCCTGAAATGATGCGAGCTACAGCCTGCGTTATTTTTCTTGTAACAAATGACACTCCGCGCCGGGGAGATTCATGGTTAAACAGAATGCCGTTGCATGCAAATAAATTATATGCGTCGCGATAGTTTCGGGTGATCCAGTAGGCATATAATTTCGCAATTGCATAAGGTGAGCGAGGGTTGAATGGCGTGGTCTCATCCAGCGCAGGCGCCAATGCCTTACCGTATAGTTCACTTGATGAGGCTTGGTAGAATTTGGGAGCCTGGTTCGTCTCACGAATGGCATCTAACAAGCGCAAAGCCCCGACTGCGTCGACTTCAGCCGTGTATTCAGGAACCTGAAATGATACATGAACATGTGATTGAGCGGCCAGATTGTAAACTTCGTCCGGCGTTATTTTTTCTATTAGACGGTTCAGGTTGCTTGAGTCGGTCAGGTCGCCGTAATGCAAAAAGAACCGTTTCTCGTCGCCATGCGGGTTTAATTCTATATGTTGAATATTTTCAAGATTATATGAACTCGTTCGTCTTCGAAGTCCATGCACCTCATACCCTTTTTCAAGAAGGAAGTCTGCAAGATAAGATCCATCCTGACCTGTAATTCCGGTTATGAACGCCTTTTTCATAATTGTATATGCACGTTTATTTCCAATTAGTTATCGCTTACTAATTCATTCAAAATGAGATCGTGGCTTCGTTGCACCGACTCAAGCGGTTGATATATTTCCAAGGTTATGATCTTCCCGCGCCAATCAAATTTTTTCAACAATTCCATGAGTTCCGAATTCTTTTCGAGGCAACGATTTTGGTCAGACAAGCCGTCATTGTCGCTCACGTGGATATAATCAGCAACTGGGAACAATTGGCTTAGCTCGGTTTCAAAATCAAGTCCCAGGCTTTTCGAACTAACCTTTAGATGTGCGACATCGAGTAGCAGCTCAAAGTCCAACTGTTCGCGCAATTCAAAAAATCCGGCAGAGTCCGTTAACATGAACGGATTTTCTCCCTCAAACGTCTGCGCATTGTGATGCGACAACACATTGTTTTCAATGTAGAGGCGTGTATTCCCTGCTTTTTTACTCAATTGTCTGAATAGTCGTAAAAACTGGCTCGTGGCCGCTTCATGCGGGAAAAGTTGGTTTCTTGTTAAAGTTCGGCCAATTTCATCAATGCCAATATCAAAAAAAAAGCCTGCATGGAGCGCCAATCTTCTTCCCCCCAGGATTTCGGAAAGCTTGATGGCAGTTTTCAAATGCTCGAAACTTTTTTTTGAAATACTCTCATTCAAGGAGGCCAAATTAATGACAAAATCTTCCTGAGGAGGCGGGAAGTAATTGTGCAGTAAATAATTTAGTCCATACTTCTTTTTAAGTTCAAAAAGATCATGTTCAAGTTCGGAATAAAAAGTAGTTCCACCTGACAATTCAATATTCTTAAAGCCATGGTCGGCCAATTCTACAACCGCCTGGTGAATTTTCTTTGCTTTGACACATGAACTTGAAACATAGATCATCTAAATAACCTGATGCAATAAAATGTAGAAATCTAACAAATAATTAGTGTCCATCCGTAAATGGCCTGAAAATGTTCGTCCATATTTTTTGAGCGTGGCTGAACGCGTAAAAACATGACAAAAAACCGACCTTCGGATGGACATTAATTCATGTTGACGCCACAAACAATTTGCTGAGCTCGATGAACGAATGACTATTGATGTTACCAAAAGTCAAAACTCAGGCAAAAGAATTGCTAACTATACAGAAGCGCCTGTTCACCTATAAAGTCGAGAGGTATTACAAGCAGTCTTCACATGAATTCAGATATCGAATCTCCGAAGCTCTTAACGCTCTATTGAAAATAAAAATATCGTCCAGCGCGCCATCAAAAAATCTGTCCACCTTGACGGTTCCCCCATGTTCTGCTATCTTTAGCGTTGACAAGCTACCGCCATCCGGATTTTCAGCATAATTGTACGTTTCAATCAAATCACCATTAACATAAAGGTCTACTGTCTTTTTTGAAATTTTTCGCACAATAATAATATGGCTCCACTCATCGATGTTGAGTTGGCTATTTTTAAATTCGTACTCATGATTTAATCCTGAACCGCTTTCATGGGCATACGTAATAGAGTTTGAATAATTGCGAAAAAATAGATCATACAAAGCATTGGTCTCAGGATAGTCTGTTCCATCAGCCTGAAATATAATAACACCCGTCACAAAGCCGAATGACCTGGGTTTCATCCACAAGCTTATCGACAAATCACCTGTAATTTTAAGGCTGGCGTTATCAACAAGTTGATGAAATTATTAACTCCGTTAAACATATAAGCGCTATTCCGATTCCGAAATCTGTTCAAAGTGGGTGTTGCGCCAATTACTCTGCCATGATTTTCATTTCCGCTTTTATCCAGCGCATTTCCATTGAACGGATAATAGGCAACCAATCCGTCAACGCTTGATCTATTTGACGAAGTCCCTTCTGCTTTTTGTAAGGATAATTCCGGAGTTGCAATGCCCCCTTCAGGTGTATGTTCACATCCGATAATAAAAGAAATCAAAGTGACGAGATATACAAAAATATTTTTTTCATTGAAGCGCCCTCTATAAGTTAAGTTTAATAATTTTCCCGGGAATCCCTGCAATCGTGGCAGTAGCAGGCACATCATTGATGATTATGCTGCCCGCCCCAATGGTGACCCAATCTCCTATCACCACGCTGTCTATTATTCTGGCGCCAATTCCAACAAAAACTTTTGAACCGATACGCACCCTGCCAGCGACGCTTGCTCCCGGGCCGATATGGGAATGTGAGCCTACTACAACTTCATGTTCAATTATTCCTCCTGTGTTAATGATACAATTCATTCCAATTTTGGATCCGGCATTCACAATCGCCCCCACATTGACCAATGTACCCTTGCCAATACTTGCATGCGGAGAGACTGTCGCGCTCGGATGAACCAAGCTGCTGATTAAAAATGATTTAGTGTTTAGCATCTCAAAAATCTCGGCTCTTCGCTGGCAATCGCCAATTGCTATAATAATTTCCCTGCGGCTGTTTGCGCTAGTTAGCCACTCAAGTCCGCCTAAAACGGGATGACCAAAGATATTTTCATCCTGATTATGGAAATTCAGATCAATGACACCCTCAATCTGCTTGCCAAGCGCTTCTGCAACATCAATTACACTTCTTGCATGCCCGCCAGCCCCTACGATGACAAGTTTTTCATCTGACTCTTCAGTCATTTGGCTCTGCAAGCGTCGACCAGTGTACAATTCCGTCAACCTCAATTGGCTGAGTCGCTTTTTTCCCTAGCGCCCAATAGGCAAAAGAGACTGGCACACCAACTCCATCCGTTCTTTTTGCCGCGAGATTTTCTCTTGATAAGAGATCGCCCGCTTTGATTTCCCTGCGAGCAACCAGACATTTCTGCATGGCTTTCCTGGTGTGACGCTCTGATTTGGTTGGAGTAATCTCCGGCCTGCCTAGAAGTTTCTCAGCATATCTTATTTGTTGAACCCACAATTTGAGTTCGTTTGGCGACAGTGAGGCGCGATGATCAGGGCCGCTCATCTCTTTGTCCAACGTAAAATGTTTTTCAATTATTTTAGCCCCGGCGGCAACTGCAAATGGAGATGCGCCAACACCTTCGGTATGGTCTGAAAAACCGATCACGGCGTCTGCAAAAACGTGTCTCATCGTTTGCATCGCATTCAGATTTACTTCTTCAGGGATTGTCGGGTAATTGGTCGTGCATTTCAAGAGAGCCAATTCCTGACAGCCATTCTCACGCAAACATCTATACGATTGCTCAATTTCAAATAAACCAGACATTCCGGTTGACAGAATAACCGGTTTGCCGGAACGGGCAATCTTTTCTAAAAAAAACAGATTAGTGGTATCTGTGGAAGCAATTTTTAGCGCGGGCGCATCTATTTCAAGCAAGAGGTCAAGGCTTGTTTCGTCATAAGGGGTCGACATGAATGTGACACCCTTTTTTTTACAGTAGTCAATGATTTCATAATGAAAAGCGCGATCAATTTCAAACGTTTTAAGCATGTAAAACTGACTTTGTCCCGCGCCGGTCGTCGTTTCCTGATAGGGCGCTTTCCGCACACTTTTCAAGACAAGTTCTTCTACCACAAAGGACTGAAACTTTACAGCATCGACCTGGGCTTCTACCGCCGCATCAACAAGCTTGCGCGCAAGTTCTATTTGCCCGTTATGATTGACTCCGGCTTCGGCAATCAGATAAACCGGCGCACCCAGGCCAATGTTCCGGTTGTCAATTTTGAATGAATGCATCAATCAACTTTCATTTAGATACTTGCTCAAATATAGTAATGATGCTTGAAAAAGCAACACCCGAACAAGGCTTAAACCTTCATCCGAATAAAGCTGACAAGATCTTTAAAATTAAGCAATCCGAGCCTTGGCAACAGGTAAATCATAAGTCCGACAAAAACGAATTTGCTGACCAATTGAAGAGACCATTCAAATTGTCGAACAATCGTGGCATTTATTATAATCATCAGGAGCAACAGCGCTATAAAAACAATGAGTCGACCGCTGATTATCGGACATTTAAAATGTCTTCGCGAGTAATAATACGCCAGCATGGCCATAACTGCAAAAGCGGATACTGTGCTAATGGCTGCGCCCATCATGCCATATTGCGGCACGAGAAGCATATTCATAATTAATGCGAAGGCGCCGGAAATTATGGAAATTAAAGGCATCAATCCGGTCTTTTTATAATAAATCAAAACCGGGACATAGGTAAAATATAGCATCTGCATGAAATATGTAAACGTCAGTACAGGAACAAGATTAGCGGCCTGGAGATATTTCTCTTTTCCAATAAGAAACAATAAATCATAGGTAAAGATGGAGACAATAGCTCCAATAATAAGCACCAGCAAAAGGTTTTTTCGGGCTATATTCGCAAAAATGTTCTTAAAGCCTGGCTGATGAATATTCTCATACAAAAAAGGCGTCCATGCCTGATTTAGGCCGTTGGCAATCACTCCGGGAATTAGAGAGAGTTGCGCCGCAACACCAAACAACGACAGCTCGGCAAGCGTTAAGTGACGCTCAACCAGCGCCCTGCCCGTGTTGGTCAGCAGCAACCCTGATAAAGTATGCGGAATTAGCGGCAATATAAAATAGAGGCCAGGCTTAATAACACGAGGCATTAAATTAAAACTTAGAGCAGGCCAAACCGTTATGGTAAAGACGATGGCGGAAACCATGTAAGCGATCGTTTGTGCGCGCAATATGGTGACGACGTTGCCATGTAAATAAAAAATGGCAATGAGCACGCTTGCCAAATTAAAGAGCAAGAGAACAAATGACAGGAATACCGATTTTTGAGGTTGTCGTTTTGCCCGGAAAACAGTTAAAACCTGAATTAGATATAATCTAAAAAATGCAAAAATGACACTATACTGCAGATATGGTTTGTAGTCGACTTTCTTGTAAATCATGCCAAATGTATATGGCGCAGTCAGATGAATAATCACCGCCGCCAAGCCTCCCCAGAAAACTGTAAATAAAATAACAGTTCCTGCAAACCGCTCCTTTTCCTGCTGTCCAAAATAACCGCGCATGAGATAAGCGGTAAAGCTCTGACCTAAGAATACCGCCACAACGGGCCAGATGGTAGTGACCAGAAGCAATATCCCCACTTCGTCATGAGACAAGTAATTGATGTAAATGGGTAGTAAAATGAAGGCCATCGATTTAGATAAAACTTCACCGACAACATAGGTAAGAGAGTCTCTGGTAATTCTCTTCGATTCAGCCATTCAGGAAAGAATCTCACGGAGTCGCGTTAAAATCCGGGTTTTGCTGTCAGAGGCCCAAAAATAGTCAGCTCTGACGGGCTCCTTTTCAGGCTCAGCAAATGAATATCTTTTGATAATACCAAGCAATTCCTCAGACCAGGACGCCAATTCGGCTCGACCGCTGTTTAAAAGATGGGACAGAAAATGGACGCCGTACGCTTCAAACAATACTAGTTTTTTACCGAAAGCCAGACTTTCCATGATTGCGGTGGAGTAGACGCCAACATGGATATCGGTATTTGAAAAAGTCTCGTACAGATTTTCTGTTGTCAATACTTTTATTCCGGGCATTTTCAATTTCGGATATCGTTCCGGCCAGGTTTCATATTCACGCGGATGAATTTTGAATAGCACATCATACTCTTTGGAGGGCAGTTTGCTTCTCAAATAAACCGCTAAATCAGCTAGCTGCAAGCCAATGGTATCTTGACTTAGAAAAAGAATACGCTTTCTACTATTTGGTTTTACAATCTGATTTTGACCAAGCTGTCCTTCAAAAAATGGAAATCCGGTTGCGGTTAAACGGACGCCCAATTTGGGCAAATCAGAAGTATCATTCCAGAATTCACCAAAGGTGAAAATTTCATCGGGCAATGCCGGAAGCTCCCTGTCGTAATAAATATTATAAGGTATATGATATTGTCCCATGTTGCCATGTTGAATTTCAATGACATAGACGCCTAAGGATTTTGCAACCGTTGTCAATATCATTTTCAAGGGATCGTAGTGGTTTACCAGAACTATCGCTCTCGGCTTTTTGATTTTAAGCAGCTTTCTAAAGCGCGGTTCGCAAATGCGATGCAAAGCAAAAGCATAAGCTAACATGCTTACTAATTTTGCATGGCTCACTTCAGCACCCAACTCTTCTGCAAACCGAGCCAGAAAGGCGGCAATTTTCATGATTTTAGAGGAGCGATTGAATCGAATTCGAACAATTTGCGTCAAAACCAGATAATCGTCCAGGTAAAAAAGGTTGTTTGCGCCCGAATGTTTTGCATGACGCCATTGCGAAGGCGCCTCCCAGATTCCATATTTCAAATTTAGATCATCCCGCCATGGTTCTGTATAGGGTTCGAGGTTTTTCCCAAAATAGGATTTGCGACTGGCGGTGGCGGCGATTAGTAATTCCACAGGAGAACAATCTTTTCTTACGCCAAATTGCAGACCGTTTTCTAACAATTGGCGCACTACAGAGATTCTTTTTCGATAGTCTAGTTGTCCATAAACAGGCAATCGTTCAAACCAGCCCTTTGAGTTCATCAATTCAAGAAAAAATTGAAAACGGACGAGGTGCCAATATTGAAAACCGTCGCTTTGCAGGTCGAAATAGGGAACCTCTTTCGACAAAAAAATGTCAATGAAATTTTTGGCCTCAATAGTGGAGGTGTGTTTAAACTTTATTTTTAATTCAGGATTCAATGGAGCAGAAGGTTGAAAAAGGTTCGGGTTCTAAAAAAATGTGTCACTCATCGTTTTGCAATTCGTCATTGTCATGAACAAATGCGCTCTCTTCTTACAGGGAAAATGTTTCAATCAAAATTTATCTATGAATTCATAATAAGAAATCTACCAATCTTATAAGCGTTCTCACAAATAGCCATCCACCTGAATTTCTCCAATAAAAAATCAGTTTCGCGCTATCTTTTGCTCCACCAGCGTTTTATCGAAAAGCCGGGCTAACTCCGCAGTTTGTGAGCGGCGCTCAAATTGTTTTCGCAGCGCGGCTTGCTGATTATACTGCATGGTTCCACTGGAAAAATCAGCAAACATTTTCCGTAGCGCCTGTTCGATGTCAGCGGTGTTGGCGGGCGGCGCAATCCAGCCAAAGTCGCCCTTTCGAATTAGCCTGGCGGCATCTCCTTCTGGAGCCAAGGCAAATACTGGTTTGCCGGAACCGATGTATTCGAACAATTTTCCGGTCAGTATGCCATGGTTGGCCGGCGTGTCGTCAATAACCAGCAAAAGAACGTCGCTGGCCAACAAGTATTCAAGGCTTTCCTTGTGCCTGAGATAAGGCAGACGTTCAAAAGTATGGCTCACCGAAGAGGCATGAATCCGTTTTTCTATCGGATCTCCCACCCTGCCGATCAGACGTATTCTAAAATCAAGCAACAGTTCAGGCTGTTCAGCATAGATTTTTTCCAACGCCTGCACAAGAAATTCAGGGTTGCGCGCGCCATACATTGAACCAGAGTATGTCATGGTCAGGGCGGCGGATTTTCCCTTTGGCGCCAAACCATCGAAATCCATTCGGTCATAGCCATTCATGATTAGTTGCCATTTTTCAAAGGGAATATTGGAATTTCTCTCAACAAGATCGTCACGCACGCCATTTGAGACAGTAATGATTTTGGTCGCTTGCCGCAAAACATTCGCCTCCATTCGCGCCTCTATTTTGCGCGAAAACCACGGACGCCATTGCGGCGCAGAGACCCATCCTATCCATGAATCTCTGAAATCAGCGATCCAGGGCAGTTCGCTCTTTCTCGCCAGATCCCCGCCGATCAAGTGGGTTGTATAAGGCGGCGCTGAAGAATAAATCAAGTCAACTTTTTCATTTGCAAGAATTTCGCAACCCATCTTAACCGCATGTCGTCGCCAACCGATACGGGCGTCTGGAACAAAAAATGTTGCGCGCGCCCACTCGGAAAAGGCTTCGCTTAACTTGCGCTTTTGCTTTTTATCGAGAGAAAGCGTCCCGATGTCGGTCGACTCAGAAGTTGACCGACCGGTAACCTTTCGATATATATTGTACGGTTCAAATATTTTGGACCGATAAATTTTTACATCTGCAGGTATTTCGTCGAGCAGAGTTTCATCTAAAACCGGATAATCTGCATCCAATGCTGTGAGAACAATTGGCTCCCAGCCAAACTCTCTCAAATATTTGACAAACTTCAATGTGCGCTGAACGCCTGCGCCGCCCGAAGGTGGGAAATAGTAAGCAACGATCAAGACTTTTCGCATGGATGTCTGCATCAAGCGGCTACAAGACTCCCGGAAGCGTTTACCCTATAATTTCGTTTGCATTCGCCACACGCCAAAACGTCATTTTGTTGTTTTAGTTTATAGCCGCAGCTGCACATCCAACCGATCTGTTTGGCGGGCACGCCAGCCATCAGGGCAAACGGTTTTACATCTTTGGTTACAACTGCGCCGGCCGCAATAAATGCGTTTCCCCCAATTGTCGAGCCGCAAACGATGGTTGAATTTGCGCCCAATGTGGCGCCTTTTTTTACAAGTGTAACCAGATAGTCGCCTGCGGTGTTGCGTGGAATGGCAGAACGCGGATTTTTCACATTGGTAAAAACCATTGACGGCCCACAAAAGCAGTCATCTTCAAGAATTACACCCTCATAGATGGAAACGTTGTTTTGTATCTTTACATTGTTTCCGATAACGGCGTTGTTGGCGACCATTACATTTTGTCCAAGACTGCATTGCTCGCCGATCTTTGCTCTGGCCATAACATGCGAAAAATGCCAGATTTTGGTTCCATTGCCAATGGCCGCTCCACTATCAATAATAGCTGTTTCATGCGCGGAATAGTTGCTTTCCATCCGAGCAGCCTCCTTTCTGTTTTAAGTAAGTGAAGTCTGGGCTTCGGTTAACACCCGCAAAACCGCCAATGCCTCAGTGGCGTCACTTTTTGGTTTTTTCCTATCTGTAAGACATTCCAGGAAATGTTCGAGTTCAGCTCGAAGCGGCTCTTTGACTGCAAATTCGATGGTGCGTGTTTCCTTATCGCGCTTCACCGGTTCGCCGCTCACAAAATCAATGCCCCGATCATAGAGAACCAATTTGTCGGTCGTCCGGGTGTCATCGAAAACCAGCATGGCTTTATCGCCGACAACGACAAAACGGTGCTCTTTGAACGGATGCAGCCAACTCACATTGATATGCGCCGAAATGCCGACTTTCCATTTTAGGGCTGTCAATGTAACATCATGAATCCCGGGCTGTAAAATGATTTCCCCTGAAGCATACACAGTGTCAGGCGGGCCGTTCATTAGAAAGTTTAGCACTGAAATATCATGCGGCGCGAAGCTCCAAAGAATATTTTCCTCTTTGCGAACTTTGCCTAAATTCAACCGATTAGAATAGCAATAGCCGATTTTTCCTAAAACGCCGTCATCCATCAATTGTTTCATTTTTAAGATTGCCGGATGATATAAAAGAATATGACCAACCATTAGTATGCATTGCTTTTCGGCCGCTAAACGCGCCAGTTCTTTTCCTTCATCATATTGCAAGGCCAATGGCTTTTCGACAAAGACATCTTTGCCTGCTATGAGGCATTTTTTGACCAGGTCAAAATGTGTCGCGGCGGGCGTGGCAATGCTGAATGCTGAAACACTTTCATCGGAAAGCGGCTCATCTATATCAGACGAAAAAGATATATTCGGATAGATCTGGCGAAACCGCGCAATGGTTTCAGTAGAGCCGTCACAGATATGCGACAGGACGCCCATTTCCGCCAGGTTTCGAACAATATTTTTGCCCCAATAGCCTGCGCCGACATGCACAATTTTATGTGCTTTTTCCAAATTAATCGAGCCTCAAAAAATAAAAATTAGCAGCAAAGATAGGTCAGCGCAATCTAATAAACAACCCATTTATGGCCATTATTCGCCAATGAATCTTGTGGAATGAGTTGTATTTCAAAAATCGTTGGCCAGAATTTACCGGTAACAAAAAGACGTGTATTTTTAACATCATAAGCGATGCCGTTCAGCACATCAGCGCCATTCCTGTTATCAAGCAAGCCGGTCAGATCAATATCGTTTGTCACCCTGCCGGAACTTGGGTCTATTACTACGATCCTATTAGATTGCCAGACATTGGCAAAAACTTTTTCATCGATATATTCAAGTTCATTCAACAGATTTACAGGGCCGCGGCTATCGAAAACAGCAAGCTCTCGAAGCAAAGCAAAATCATTGGGTTGTCGAAAGTAGAGTTTGTTGGTTCCGTCGCTCATAATGAGTTGTCGGCCATTGTGCGTCAATCCCCAACCCTGGGTTTTATAGGAAAAAGTTGCAAGCCGTTCAAAAGTATTGCGATCATAGACAAAGGCCTTGCCGGAAGTCCAGGTGAGCTGATAGATCTTGTTGTCAAAAACGGTAATTCCTTCGCCAAAAAAACTGGCGTCGAGTTCAACCCGCTGAATAACTTCTCCTGTTTGAATATTGACTTTACGAAGGGAAGAACTGCCGTTCAAACCGGTTCCTTCAAAAAAGAAACCATCCTCATAAACCAAACCTTGGGTAAATGCAGCAGGGTCATGCGGATATTTTTTATTTATCAAATAGGAATACGTTGGAACATTTTCATCGATCAAACCAGAATCCGGTGTTGAACTGCCAGGCTGAATCAGGTGTTCAGAACAACTTTGCAGCAAAAGAACGGAAAGCAGATTTATCGCAATTGACAGCGTTCGCATAAGACTCCTATTAGGCCATTGGTTTGAGCAAATAATAAACACCGGTTGAGACAAAATCTCTAAAAACCGGCATTGCGGCCAACATCGGAAACTGTTTCCTTCCCTTCAGGCCAAATTTATATTCATAGATAGGGTTGAACAGATAAAATTGACGTTGCACAATTTCCCATTTTGCGTGGCGCGACATTTTTTCAAACTGTCGAACAGTAATCCGTGTATTATAAATTTCCAGCAAAACGTCGATTTGGCTTTGTTTTTCACCAGCCGCTTTCAAAATACGCTTGTAAATGGCTTTTGGCAAGAGATGAAACCAGGGCGTAATTTTCAAAAATGAGCCTGCAAGTTGCTGATGTCCGCCAAACGGATTGAACCAGGGCGGAAAGGCGACAAACATGACGCCGCCCGGCTTTAGAAAGTTGCGCAACACATGCAGAATTTTTCCCTGATCAGGTATGTGCTCAATTGCGTCTTTTAAAATGAGCACATCGATGGCGCCTGTAAGATGCTCATAAACTTTCGTATTGTAAACATCTGCGGAATAAAAAAATGCCTTTGACTGCTCCACTTCCTCAGATAATAATTTCCGGGCGTTCTCAATGCGATGCGCCGCTAAATCAACGCCGTATCCGGTGTGACCTTTCTCACAAAATGCTTTTAAAACGCCGCCTTCCCCACATCCCACCTCCAGCACATTCATATTTGATCGAAGATCAAAATTTTTCGCTATAAATGGAATAATGTGGTCTCTGGTCACAAGAAATTGCTGATCCCATTTTTTCTTTGGATCGAAATGATGCTCATACGGCATGTGCAAAACCTCGCTTTCCAGTCCATTCCAGCGCGTGACTAAAAGCGCTTTTTCGAATCCTTTGCTCCTCTAATTTCACGATATGCTCATCCAGTTTCATCATCATTTCATCATTTCCAGCCACAGGGATTTGTGTTTTTTCAAAAGTGTCGGAAATCAAATCAAATGAGACGGGCGATTCAATCCTTGTATCCACGAGAATTTTTCGGTTTTCCCCAATCAGCGAATAAACTTTGGGCATTCTGTCAATGCGACCCATATTTCCATCAACCGGAACGCCGCCGTCAGGCCCGATGCTGGCAGCGGAGAAGACATTGGAGCCGCGCGAGCCAGAATCATTCATCGACAAACCATCCGGTCGAAATTCGTGGTCAACGCCGACTGCATTGCAAATTGTCGGGGCAAGTTGAATTAAACCTGCCAGCTCGTTGGTCACAGCGCAATTGCGCTGCCCCGGCAATTTGATCAGCAGAGGAACATGAATCAGTTCATCAAACAATTTAGATTTATGCAATAAGTCGCCATGCTCCATGAACTCCTCGCCATGATCAGCGCAAAAAACAACAAGCATGTCATCCAATAAATTGCGCTGTTGAAAAAATGAAAGCAAACCAGCAATTTTAGTGTCGAGTTGCAATACACAGGCATTGTAAAGTGATTTAACTTTGGCGAGCGCCGCCGCTGACAAAGCGCTGTTCTCCCGAACAGCAAAATTCAGATTAAAGCTTTCTTCACTTGAAATGACATTTTCACCAGATTCCCTTTGCGCTGCTGTCGTTGGAACATACGGATAATGCGTATCCATGAAGTGAGTCCAAAGAAAAAACGGACGGTCATCAAAGCCGCTCATTTCACTGAGAATGTGCGAAAGGAAATGAGCTTCCAGCGCTGACTTTTCACGCATGGTTTCTTCGTTTACCAGATACTGTTCGAGTTTTAAATCGGGTAGCGCAATCATTGCATTGGGGTTTGCGGCCAGTCCATTCTGTTGATTCGCGTTGAATTGTAAATGAACGAAATCCTCAAAATGCCCGAAACCGCGCTGATAAGCAAAGTGTTTGGATAAATAGGGGTTAGCGGCATTAAATCCGACAGTATGCCAGCCGCTTCTTTGAAAAGCTTCGGCCAATGTAAGCGGCGCGTCATGCAGAGACAAACGCCGGTTTACCAAGGCATTTTCCGCCGACATGATCGCTGGAAAGGCGTGCGGCGTATTCGGCCCGGAGGAATATGCGTGTTGAAAAAAGAAACTTTGCCCCGTTAATTGATCAAGCGCAGGCGTGAGACCTTTGCCTGAGGCTGAGCCAAGACCATCAAATCTGAAAGAGTCGGCAGTAATTAGAAGAACATTTTTCTTTTGCGTTTTCATCGATCTGTTGCCGGGCTGCGAGAGGCCTCAACCTCATCGAGAACGGCTGCCAATAAAAATGATATGTATTCAGCGCTACTGTGAAAACGTCGGGAATGCGCGACAACTGCTTCGATTTGTCTGAGATATTCCTGATTGACCTGCACTTCCACTGACTTATTCCTGTAAAAACAGAAAGGATATCCTGTTGAGGTGATTACAATTTTCAATTCAAGTAAAAACAGGAAGCTTTAGTATCGATAATAAATCCGAAACAACATAATTTGCGCGGCTATTTTTACTTGAACTTTGATTCATACTTAACAATAGGTTACAACCAATTCCGGCATTTATACCCGCCGCAATATCACTTTCCCGGTCGCCGATTAGGACTGAAAACTTCGGCTCAACAAAATACTCTTTGCTTGCTTTTAGCAACATGCCCGGATTGGGTTTTCGATCCGTTGAATGTTTTCGGTAACGCTCCTGTTCTGCAGTCGGGTGAAAAGGGCAAAAATAGACTTTGGCGATTGCAACAGATTCCTTTTGAAATTGCGCCAGCATCCATTGGGTAAGCTCAAAAAACTGGCCTTCGTTATAATAGCCTTTGCCAATTCCCGATTGATTGGTGACCACAAAAATCAGATAATTGTGATTTTGAAAGAAACGGCAAACCTCAAATATTCCGGGCAGAAATTCAAAATCTTCAATTTTATGAAGATAATTGACATCCCTGTTGATCACGCCATCACGATCCAGAAAAAGTCCCTTTTTATTGTTTGAGCCGGTCATCTCAGAAGCAAACCAGCTTCAATTAAAGCGGGAAGTTGTGAATTTCAAAAAGCGTATTCTGTTTAGAGCGACTATGGAAGCGTTTTTTTGATCGCATAATCAATCTTATTTTGTCGGTTTGCAGTTATCATTTCACCCAAAAGTCCAACTGAAAAAAATTGCACGCCAACAATAATCAACAAAATGCCTAGAAAAAGCAGCGGTTTTTTCGATAAATATTGTTGATTGAAAATTCGTTCATAAGCAAGCCAAACGTTGATTAAAAAACCGGAGCTAAAGGTTAGCAAACCAACAGATCCAAACAGATGCAGCGGCCGTTTGGTGTAGCGCGTGATAAACAGCACTGTTATAAGATCGAAAAATCCAGCCATAAACCGCGACAGCCCGAATTTCGACTTCCCATACTTGCGCGGGTGATGCCTGACAACCATTTCGTCAACCTTAAAGCCTTCCCATTGAGCCAACACAGGCAAATAACGGTGCAATTGACCATAGACATTCAA
>Ga0316192_10000463_pt1 | contig 29665 bp, 32 predicted proteins | sample MerIslwburrow_MG_FD_204931 | JGI IMG/M metagenome (GOLD analysis project Ga0316192, IMG submission 204931) | Coastal sediment microbial communities from Maine, United States - Merrow Island worm burrow | ecosystem: Environmental > Aquatic > Marine > Coastal > Sediment | place: USA: Maine...
TACTTCCGCAAAACTGGGTGGCATGTGAATCTCAAGAAAAATAAAAAAATCTCGATTTCTTAAATCTTCGTTTTTAAATTGATAGTGAATGTTTTAAAGGACGTGATTGGTCCACGGGGAGCTTACAGTCTATGAAACGGACCTCACATTTTGGTAGTGCCTTTACTACTTGATTGATTTCTTCGCGTGTGAAATTGTTTTTTGGCAGTACCAAATACTCAATATTTGTTCCTTTAAGATGCATAGCGCCTTTAATTGTAATCTTTGTGTTTCTTAAACCCAAATGGCGCAATGTCGGGATGTCCTTGAACAACTGTAATGCTTCATCTGTGAAATCATTTCCCGGCAGTTTAAGTGTCTCGATTACATTTAAGTGCTTCACAAGGATACACATATCATTATTGTTAAGGTTAGAACTAGGTAATAACAATGTTTTTAGACCTTCTATTTCTTTGATACTCAAATTTCTTTTTTTAAGATTTTCTTCAAGGTGAGAAATATCACTTTGTTCATCCTTTACGTATCCTTCCATAAATATAACATAGCTTTTAAGATTTATTTTTTCGTACATTTTAAAAACTTTATTGATGGCAATCGCCTTATCAAGATCACCTTTTTGCACAATTTTTTTCTGCACATTCTCTAATTTTTTGAGAGATTGAACCTTAACTTTCTCAAAGCGTTTCAAACTTTCTTGTTTCTTCGCATCTATTTTTTTATTAAATTTCTTTACGATATCCTCCGTTATATCAATAGTGTTTTCGAGAACAATCTGTTTTGAGAAAAAACATGATTTTAAATCTTTTTTTCGATACAACTCAACTTGTTGCCTGACAATTATTGCTTTGTTTAAAGCTTCATTCATATTTGTTGTTGTGACATTTCTAAGTAAATTTCTTTGAACGATTTCCATATCTATGATCGTTTGTTTTTTTATAACCTCAATAGCTTTCGAAAATTCATGGACCTCTTTAGATATACTGTTCTCGACTTCGTCAACAGCAGTTTGAACTTCCTCAGGTAAAGGGTTCTCTACAATTAAACTACGCTTAGCCATTTCTTTTTCAATAAGTACATCTATTTCTTCTAAAGCATATCCTGCTTCTTGTAAGTCTTTTCGATATTGTTCCAGTTGATCGCTTTCTTCCCCTTTTAATGGAGAATAACACAACAAAATATGTAATGTGATAACAAACAATTTAATCCTAAGAAAATCAATGTCCATAAAAACGTACTCCTTGATTATAAAAAATTATAAAAAATTATAAAAAATTATAAAAAATTATAAAAAAATTCAAACTTTCCCCAAATATACTGAAGGCCACTGAGCCTCCATAATAACATATTAGGGATGACTGTTTTTAACGATCTTCATCTTCTTGCTGATTATTTTTTGTTCATTTTTCAACTCGGTTTTCTTAGCTTCGCTGAGTTTATCTTCGTAATCATCCAAAATATCTTCAATTTGGATTTTGATATGGCGCAAGTCATCACGTAAACCTTGGGCTAAGGCAACCTTCTCTGTTGACGAAGATGTTTCCCAGTAGGCATATTTATCAAAAACCGCCTTTTTTAGAGTTTCCATACGCTGTAAAGCTAAGGTTAAACTTTGGGGAATAACTGACACTCTTTCTTTTGTTTTTTCTACTGGCGTAACTGTAGATTTTGCTATGGGCTTTTCCTCGGTTTTCACCGACTTTGCCTTTTTTCCTAAAACAGCATTGCTGATTTTTTTTAACAAACTATGGCTATCATTGATCAATGCTCTCATTTCATACTCAGGAGGATGTTCTTTAGACCACTGTCCTAGATTTTTTTCTCTGGCCTGTGCTTCCAACTCCTTAATTTTTTCATTTTTTCCAGGAAAAACACGGCCTTGAAAATCCGCTTCAGCCAATCCTTTTTTTAATAGCATCTCGTGCAAGTAATTTCCACTCTCACTGTCTTTAACGAAAACAAGATGGCGGTCAATTCGACCATTTGATTTTAAGATGGGTCTTTCCAGAACCACCAGTTTTTTATCGCACCATTTTTCTGTCTGTTGCTTGGCCAAAGCGGCATAATAAGTTTCGATCAAACTGTCGGACTCTTCGTTAGGACAACGTATGGCCAATAATCTTACTTTTAAAGAACGACTATATTCATCTGTAAAAGTAGAGGGAACCAGTAGCACATCCCCACTTTGCACTTCAGTGATTCTTCCCTTGGGATTAACACCCTTGCAAGACAGAACACACAAACATAACATCACAAGTACCCCTGATTGTATTGTCAACATTCTCATTCTTCTTCACTTCTAATTTCTTTAACTTCTTGAACCTCACCGGGAGCTGAAAGTTCTGCGATCAAAGGGGCCACAAATTCTTTCCACAAAATCGTAGCAACCGATAACAAGGGAACGGCCATGATCACACCAAAAACTCCAAAGAGACTACCACCCACGAACAAAGCGAGAATAAAGGCCAAGGGATGCACACCGACCTCTTTTCCGAACACCAAAATGTGTAATCCAAATTCAACTATCTCCATCACCACAAAAACAACCGTGATTGATAACAAAGGATCCGTCCCTTTATCTAATACGGTCAATAAAAAGGCTAATAAAAAACCAATCACAGCACCTAAATAAGGGATAATAGAAAGTGCGCCCGCTAAAAAACCTATAAAAAATGCATAATTCACATCGATCATAAAAAGGGCTATCCACGTCATAAAGCCTTTCACAAAACAAACGAGTAATTTACCTCGAAAAAAAGCACTCAATTCCAAATTAATCTTGGAAAAAATCGACAAGGTTTTGGCACGAAATACCTGAGGAATTAATTCAGGGATTCTTTCATTCATCTGTGGCACAAGACGTTGCAATAAAAAAGCATAAATTGGAATCATAATAAACATCAACACAAAAGCAACAATATCACCCGTACTCGCAGTTACATTTTTCATCAACCACTTCAAAAAATGGAAATCTTTTTTTTGTGAACTATCACTTTCTTCAGTTGGTTGAAAGCTCTCTACCACCACATCCTTAACAATTTCTGGTTGAATATTAAACGAGGGATATTTATGATTCCATTTTTCCAAGTTGCGTTCTAATTGCTCCTGCAAACGTAGCCTGTATCCCATGTCATAACGACCATTTCCATTATGATCAACAAGAAGGATTGTAGGGTCATTTTTATCTACCACATCTTCTTCAACAGCATTAGAAAGTTGTTGAACTTGACGTGTTAACCCAAACGAAGTGGCTGTCAACGTCAAAGTAACCACAAACACCATGGAAACATAAATAATCAAAATGGCAGTCAAACGTGATATCCCTGTTTTTCTAACCAACCTAACAAGGGGCTCAAGGATATAAGCGATCACCCCTCCGATAAGAACGGGAACAAAAATAACTCTTAAAGAAAAAATAAACCATAAAAAAAGAAATGTAAGCACACCAAACAAAAGGAGTTTAAATCTCCTCGTTTTGGAGAATTGATAAAGGACATCGCCTAATTTATTTTTTTGGCTCACTCGCCAAAAATTTTAGCAGAACAATTATGAAGGGCGTCATAAAGCTCTGGAGCGTTTTCAAAATCATCAAAACTATCTGATTCAGATTTTTTCAACATCTCAAGTTCGATCATCTGATAAACGATATTTGCAATATCCGTATTATCCTTAATCCCCCATTGCCGAAAGACGGTGTCTGACAATAAACCGAATTTTTCTGCACCGTATTTTACAAGGCCGCTGAGCAATTCATGAGCGTGCAAGTGTCGTGGTGTATCATCATCCGCTTGTTCTTTGTTATTAGCTACCGTAAATTGCAAGGCTTCAATCACAAAATGATAAGCTTCTACATGGATACCATACTTCTTGGCGGCATCTTCAATATTTTTTGATGTCATTTCTTGTTGTCTTCGAGCCATTCCAATACCTTTATTGTTGCAAGAGCAAAACCTGTTCTCGCCAAATTATCTTCTGTGGTTATTCCACGAGTCACTTCTACATTCACATTGAGCCGCGAAATATCATTACTATTGTTGCCTTTTTCTCTAACTTCTGCAATAAGGACGATGGCTAATGAGGGCGTGTCGACACTCAAATCTTCATAAATCCACCAAAAACCTAAAGGGCCAAAAGGAAGCATCCCCGGGACCAGCACACCAGGGACAAGATCTAGAGAATCGCCTTCCTCATATTTGTACTTTTTTAGCTTCAAAACAAGGGTTTTTAGAGAGTTTTTGTCCATTTTTAGGGATGAACGCTCTGATTCGGCCAGCCACACTTCTTTAAAGAGTGTGTCATGGGTTCCTTCATAATTCATGTGATAATCCACCATCGCCTCTAAAGAGGCGCCCGAAGGCTCTACAGCTATATATGAAGCTGGCAAAGGCTCTAAAGACCATTTGCAGGCCGGTAAAGACAACAATATAGTGAGGACTAATAAATATTTAGGCAAGTTTTGCATATTTTGATTTTATCAAGAAAGCCATATTTTCTTCAGTACTCAATTTGAATATAATCGGTTTTTGTGAGGACAATATGGCAAGCAAAATTGTTGAACAAGGTATCACGTTTGACGATGTACTGATTTTACCCGCAGCTTCATCCGTCACACCCTCAGATGTTGAAACTTCTTCCAAACTAACGCAAAATATATCATTACAGATTCCTTTTTTATCTGCCGCTATGGATACAGTGACAGAATCTCGTTTGGCCATCGCCTTGGCCCAACAGGGTGGAATGGGCGTTATTCACAAAAATTTAAGTGTTGAAGCTCAATGTAAAGAGGTGGAAAGCGTCAAACGCAGTGCAAATGGCGTGATTTCTAATCCTTTAACCCTTAATCCCAATGAAACAGTGGATAAAGCATGGGAAATTATGAAATATCGCCATATTTCTGGTCTTCCTGTGATTGATAAAAATGGCAAGCTTCAAGGAATTATCACCAACAGAGATCTTAGATTCGAACATAGCAAATCCACCAAAGTTAAGGACATGATGACCACACAAAATTTGGTGACAGCTACCCTTGGCACTTCTCTAAAAAAAGCAAGAGATATTCTCTATAAGAATAAAGTGGAAAAACTTCTTTTGGTCGATAAACAAAAAAAACTCAAGGGCCTTATCACCATGAAAGATATCCACCAGTCAGAAAAATTTCCTTTAGCCTGTAAAGATAAAAATGGTCGCTTACGCGTGGCGGCGGCTGTTGGCGTCTTAGATTTTGAAAGAGCAGAAGCCCTTATCAAAACGGGAGTGGATGCCCTCGTCGTCGACACTGCTCATGGTCATTCCAAAAAAGTGGCTGAAATCATTTATAAGATCAAACGCAAGTACAAAAAAATCGATGTGATTGCAGGAAACGTAGCCACAAAAGAGGCCGCGCAATTTTTGATTGACGCTGGAGCCGATGCCATTAAAATCGGAATTGGTCCTGGAAGTATCTGCACCACACGCATTGTCACGGGAGTGGGTGTCCCTCAAATCACAGCCATCATGAATGCTGCTGAAGCATGCAATAAAGCAGGTGTTTCTCTTATCGCCGATGGAGGTATCCGCTACAGTGGCGATGTGTCCAAAGCTATTGTTGCCGGTGCCAGTTGCGTGATGTTAGGTAGTCTTTTCGCCGGCACTGAAGAAAGCCCTGGAGAAATTGTGTTGATTGGCGGACGTAGTTACAAAACGTGCCGCGGCATGGGATCTTTGGCCGCTATGCAATTGGGTAGTAAAGACCGCTACAGTCAGGGCGATGTCACCAAAACATCAAAACTCGTCCCCGAAGGCATTGAGGGCCGTGTTCCTTACAAAGGTGGCTTAGACCAAATGATTCACCAATTTGTAGGTGGCCTCAAAGCTACCATGCATTACGTTGGCGGTAAAAACATCTCTGAACTTCAGAAGCGAGGAAAATTTATTCAAATTTCCTCTTCTACCGTTAAAGAAAACCATCCTCACGATGTTACGATCACCAAAGAAGCGCCTAATTATATCGCCTCAAACTAGTAATTTAGGAGAAGCCTAGCAATGACCAAAATAATTGTCACAGCACTTTTAATCAGTTTGACTTTCATTTTTAAAATTCATGCCGCTGAAGCCGCAGGGATTTTCAGTGATAATATGATTTTGCAACGGAATATGCCTGTTCCTGTCTGGGGCAAAGGTAAAGCTGGCGAAAATATTGTTGTCAGCTTCCAAAAACAAAAACTTCAAACAAAAGTAGACAGCGATGGACGGTGGATGGTCAAACTGAAACCACTTGAAGCTTCTTTTGACCCCAGTGTTTTGAAAGTGAATAGCCAAGAATTCAAAAACGTTCTCATAGGTGAAGTTTGGCTAGCCAGTGGACAATCAAACATGGCTGGCAGTAAAAAGTTTGACAATTTTTCAGATAACAAACTGATTATCAGGGCGTCTCAAATCACCAAAAAAATAGAAGCTTCTGAACTTCTTGAAAATGGCTGGAGCACATCTGGAAGCTGTTCTGAAGTTGCTTATCACTTCGGATGTGAAATTGCCAAACAAGTTAATGTCCCCGTTGGTTTGATTGTTCGAGCCGTAAGTGGTTCTCCCATTCAAACTTGGATTCCTAAAGAAATTATTGAACCCTATAGGAAAAAATCTGGTATTGCCGAGAATTGGAATGACGATGCGCCCATGCATAACTCGGGTGATCATTTCCCTTCTCACCTGGAACCTGTCATTCCCTACGCCATACGAGGCAGTATTTGGTATCAAGGGGAACGCAATTCCAAAACAGGAACTCACTGGCATTACCGTGAAATGCAACCTCTCATGATTGACACCTGGCGAGTTCTCTGGGCCAAAAAAGCCAATGAAGACATTCGTGAGTTTCCTTTTATTACAGTACAGGTTCCCTGTGCTGGTGGTAGCAAATATCTCTCATCATGGGACATCATTCGAGATTCTATGAGACGAGTAGCTGTTGAGGACCCAAATGCTGGACTAGCTGTTTTTTACGATAACAGTCGCGTGCTACATCCCCAAAACAAACACATTGCCAGCTTTCGTTTGGCTCAATGGGCACTGAAACATGTTTATGGCAAAGAAGATGCAATCCCCTGCCCTCTGCTCACACAACATGATATCAAGGATAAAAAAATTATCCTGCATTTTGATTATGCAGGAAAAGGTTTGAAAATAGGGGGTGAGAGTAAAAAATTGGATTTTTTTGAAATCTGTGGTGAAGACGGTAAATATCATCCCGCCATCGCTGTTATCGAAAAAAACACCGTCATCTTAAGTAGCGACCAAGTTAGCAAACCTACCCATGCCCGTTACCTTTTTGGACGCAGCGATGCGGCTGTAAGTTTATACAATTCTGCTGATTTACCTGCATCATCTTTTATTACCGATCCAGAATTCACAGGGAAATAAACTTAGCTGAAAAAGCGAACATATCTATGTCTTGGAAAAAATGGGAATCTAAATCCACTTTAATCACAGGAGCCTCAAGTGGTTTGGGGGCAGAGTTTGCCCGTCAACTAGCCAAAAGAAAATGCCCTCTTCTGATCACTGCACGCCGCGTTGAACGTCTGCAACAACTCAAAGAAGAATTGATTTCACTTGGCTCTCCACGGGTGGAGTGGGTGGAAGCTGACCTCAATAGCTCTGGAGCCGCCACTTTTTTACGTCAACATGCTGAGAGTATTGATTTTAAAGTGGAAGGTTTGATCAATAATGCGGGCTTAGGGCATTATGCTTATTTCGAAAATCACAACAAAGAAAAAATAGACAACCTCATTCACGTTAACATCTCTGCCGTCGTTCATCTGGCTCATGAATTCTTACCTATTATCAAAAAAGCACCTCAAGGATTAATTCTTAATGTTGCCTCTATTGCCAGCTTTATCCCTTTACCCCGTCTAGCCCTGTACTCTGCCAGCAAAGCTTTTGTGAGTAATTGGTCAATGGGTTTGAATCAAGAGCTTAAAGATAGCAACATTCTCTCTCACGTTCTTTGCCCAGGGCCAACAGAAAGTGAATTCATGCAAGTGGCTGCAAACAATCCTATAGCTTCTGCTAAAGGAAAAATGGAAAGTCAACCTGTTATTGAAGGATCCCTGAATGCCGTTGACAACAAAAAAATGATCTATATCTCTGGAGGAAAAAACAAAATTATGGCTTTCCTCACCCGGTTAATACCTTACAGCTTTCTTGTGCAACTCGCAGACAAATTCAACAACCGTCCTGTTGCAAAGTAGCACGTCACATCTGACACAACAACTCTGCGGCTTTTTCTAAGATCGTATCTTCCTTAGCAAAACAAAAACGCAAAACACGAGCCGACGAAGGCCTTTGACAAAAAACGGATACGGGAATTGACGCCACCCCCACCTCTTTTGTGAGATACGCCGCATAAGACATATCATTTTTTTCTGACAACTCACTGTAATCCAGCAGTTGGAAATAAGTTCCCCTTGTCGGCGTTAAACGAAATTTAGAACCTGAGAGAAGTTGACAAAAATAATCTCTTTTTTTCTGATAAAAATTAGGCAATTGCACATGATAATCGGGATATTGTTCCATAAATGAACCTAATGCGTGTTGTATGGGCGTTGTGGTGCAGAAGGTCAAGTACTGGTGCACTTTTCTGAATTCCACACTGAGAGATTCTGGGGCAACACAGTAACCCACCTTCCATCCAGTCGCATGATAGGTTTTGCCAAATGAGGACACTACAAAAGAACGCGCCGCTAATTCTTCACTTCTCAAAAAGCTTTGATGAGTTATCCCATCAAACACAATATGTTCATATACCTCGTCGGATAGCACAAATATATTGCTATTCCTCACAATACGCTCACATTGGCGCAGATCTTCTTCCAACAATACCGACCCACTAGGATTATGTGGAAAATTAAAAATAATCAATCGTGTTTTTTGAGTAATCGTATCACGCAATCTTTGCCAATCCACTCTATATTGTTGACCTAGCAAAGGAATATGTACGGTAATTCCTCCGTTCAAGGTAATCGCTGGTTCATAAGAATCATAAGACGGATCAAACACAATCACCTCATCCCCCGGCCTCACAACAGACGACACCGCAGCAAACAATGCTTCTGTGGCACCTGATGTGACAGTGATTTGCTTTTCGGGACAAACCGCTGAACCATAAAGGCGATTCACCTTCAAAGCGATCTGCTCTCTCAGTGACGGCACTCCCGCCATGGCCGCATATTGGTTATGACCCGCTGCAACGGCTTCCGTCAAAAAATCCTTGAGTTCTAGAGGAACGTCAAAACTAGGGAAGCCCTGAGAAAGGTTAATAGCCCCATGAGCCGTTGCCATTTGTGACATCACCGAAAAAATAGTTGTTCCCACATTGGGAAGTTTGCTCTGGAAATCAAATATCATTCACCTATGATACCAAACAGCTTAACATTTTGATAAAATTACCTAAGATCTAAAAGAAAGAAACCGATGGCTTTCACACAACTTGAAACTGATATTCTCAAATGGTACGCCGACAAAGCAGAAGATAAAAATCTGATTAAACAACTTAACACCGTAAAACCTAAAGAAAGAGAAATATCTGAAGTAGGGTCTTTTGTGGATTTGAAACTTCCACCTTCCACAAAAGGAGAAAAATGTCAGGTCAAAAACCCCATCAACGGCCCTAAAATAAAGAGCCCCCACCTGAAGGATGGAGGAAGCTCTCTTCTATTTATTTCTAATGGCTTGATCAGCGTCCTTGAAATATTTAGTGATGGCGATGCTACTTTTCCTAAAGAACTTATTGATTATGAACTTTTAGATATAAAAGAAAATGTCTGATGAAACACATGGTAAACATGTTATGTTTATCAGAACTCAAAAAAACATCCCCATGTGGTCAAAGAACTGATGGCCCATTACACAACAATTAAAGGAGAATAGGCACATGCACATTCATAACGTTTACTTTTGGCTCAATGATTGTAGCGACAAAGACAAAAGCGAATTTGAACAAGGTCTCACTGAGCTACTCAAAATCCCTTTGATCAAAGAAGGTCATTGGGGCATTCCCGCTGGTGTTCAACGCGACGTGGTTGATGGCAGTTTTGATTATTCACTCACCGTATTTTTTGACAGCAGAGAAAATCACGATGCCTATCAAAGCGACGACGATCATAATGTATTTATCAAAAATCATTCTCACTTATGGAAATCGGTAAAAGTACTGGACAGTACTACGAAGTAAGCGATTCTTGCGGCGTTAGGTATGCCAGTAAACTTATCAACTGATCGCGTAACTTGCCACGAGAAACGATCATGTCAATCATGCCGTGTTCCATCATAAATTCAGAGGATTGAAAACTATCAGGGAGATTGGTTTGTTTTATGGTTTCCATAATCACACGGGGCCCGGCAAAACCTACTAAAGCTTTGGGCTCTGCAATAATCACATCGCCCAAGGCCGCATAACTGGCCATCACACCTCCCATAGTGGGATGCGTGAGGATGGAAATAAACAAACCTCCTTCTCCTTGAAAACGAGAGAGCGCCATAGCAGTTTTTGGCATTTGCATCAGGGACAAAGGAGCTTCATGCATACGGGCTCCTCCACCCCCGGCAGAAACCGAGATAAATGGGCACTTTAATTCATGAGCTTTTTCAATAGCTCTAGAGATTTTTTCACCCACCACACAACCCATAGACCCCATGATAAAATGAGAATCAGTGACACCCAACATCACTTTATTAGCACCTATCAAACACTCGCCTACATGTACGGCATCTTTTTCACCTGTGTTTTTCTGTGCTTTTTTAAGGATATCTTTGTAGGCTTTGCCGCCTGCCATAAAATCAAGTGGATCGTTAGATTCTAAATCGTTTTCTATTTCTTGAAAACTATTTTCATCAACCAATTGAGAAATACGCTCACGCCCCGTAATCTGAAAATGATGATCACATTCATGGCAAACATGCAAATTTTCTTTTAATTTCTTATTAAACAGTGTCGCTGAACATCCCGGGCACTGTACCCACAATTTTTTTGGAATATCTTTTTTACGGCTAAAACGTCTAAAGAAACGACTCACAACTGGGCCTCTTTCAATAGATTCTGTACAGCTTGGCCTGGATTTTCCGCAGCGAATACCGCCGTACCCGCCACAAAAACATTGATACCTGCTTCAGCCGCTTTAGCTATCGTACTCATATTAATACCGCCATCGGTCTCAATATAAAAATCGACTGAAACCATTTCTCTTAAAGCTCTGGCTTTATCCAACACATTATCCATAAATTGTTGCCCACCAAAACCTGGGTACACTGCCATCAATAACACCATATCCAGTTCTTTCAAATAATCCGTCAGCATATCAAGGTTGGTATCAGGTGAAATAGCCATGCCTCTTTTGACGTCATATTTTTTGAGCTCTGCTAATGTTTTATCTGTCTTGCGAAAAGGAACCGTCGCTTCCGCATGAAAGGTAATCATATCCGCCCCTGCCTCGGCAAATGGCTCAAAATAACGGTGAGGATCTGTCACCATCAGATGGCAATCTAAAAAAAGATCTGTTTTTTCGCGAATTTTTTTTACAATCGGAGCCCCAAGAGTAAGGTTGGGAACAAAATGACCATCCATCACATCCACATGTATCCACGGAGCCCCTGGAACACTCACCTTTTTTATCTCAGATTCAAGATTCGCAAAATCACATGCGAGAAGTGAAGGGGCGATAATCATTTATTGAGCTGATATGTCATTATTTGTTAGTGCTTCAATACCTGGAAGAATAACTCCCGTAAGGAATTCCAGACTGGCGCCCCCTCCTGTAGAAATATGAGACATGCCCTTTTCCAAACGAAAACGTTTCACTGCAGCCACACTATCTCCCCCGCCCACAACAGAGTAAGCCGAAGAGTCTTGAATACTCAAACCCACTTCATGAGTCCCTTTACTGAAATTATCAAATTCAAACACACCCATTGGGCCATTCCACAAAATGGTTTTGGCATTACGAATACGTTCTGAATACAACTTGATTGTTTCAGCACCCACATCGAGACCCATATAACCTTTAGGAATTTCTTTCACGTTTCTCAAAATTTCTGTGTCATTGGAAAATTCCTTGCCTACTACATGATCCACAGGAAATAACAGTTCACAGTTCTTTTCTTTGGCAATAACGCGCAATTTTTTAACAAGATCCAACTTGTCTTCTTCGCACAAACTATTACCCACTTCATGTCCCTGTTCTTTCAAAAACGTATAGGCCATTCCACCACCAATCAAGATGATGTCTGAAATATTCATCAAATTTTCGAGGATCTCTACTTTATCACTGACCTTGGCCCCTCCCACAATCGTCACAAAGGGACTTTCAGGCCTTTCCAGCAAACGACCCAAATTTTCAATTTCACATTGCAACAACCGGCCTGCCGCAGAAGGCAGGAGCTTGGTAGGACCCACAACAGAAGAATGAGCGCGATGTGCCGTGCCAAAGGCATCCAATACAAAACAATCCGCTAACTCAGAAAATTGTTGTGAGAGCAATTCATCACCCTTAGTTTCACCGACATGAAAGCGTACATTTTCTAACAACACAAGACTACCAGGCTCCGCTTGAGAAATAACCTGTTTGACATTATCTCCAACGGATTCTTCCAAGGCACGTACAGGGCGGCCCAACAATTCTGCCAAACGCTTTCCTACAGCCTTTAACCTCAACTCTTCAACCACCTGACCTTTAGGACGGCCCAAATGAGAACACACTACTAGAAGCTTGGCACCTTTGTCAAAAAGTTCCTTCAATGTAACGAGAGCAGATCTGATTCTCACATCCTCTGTAATTTCACCGTCCTTCATGGGAACATTGAAATCACAGCGGATTAGAATCGTTTTATTTTTGACGTCTAAGCTGTCAAGCGTCGGTAAACTCGCCGACATTTACGCAGCTCCTACTTTAGCGATAAGATCAACTAAGCGGCTAGAATATCCCCACTCGTTGTCATACCAACCAATAACTTTAACGGTGCGTTTGTCCATCACCATTGTACTCAAAGAGTCAACAATACATGAGTGAGGATCGCCTTCAATATCTTTACTCACAATAGGATCTTCACAAAAATAAAGAATACCTTTTAGAGGGCCCTCAGCAGCCTTCTTCAACGCCGCATTCACTTCTTCAGCCGTCACATCTTTACTTACTTGAATCACCAAATCAGTCAACGATCCTGTAGGTGTAGGAACACGCAATGCCATACCATTAAGTTTGCCTTTTAATTCTGGAAGAACAAGGCCCACAGCTTTAGCCGCACCAGTTGTGGTAGGGATAATGTTTAATGCGGCACTACGCGCACGACGCAGATCCGAGTGAGGTAAATCCAAAATCTTTTGGTCATTGGTGTAAGCATGAACGGTTGTCATCAAACCAGATTCAATACCAAAACTCTCATGTAATACTTTGGCCATAGGAGCCAAACAGTTAGTGGTACAAGAAGCGTTAGAGATAATGTTGCCTGAAATATCTGCATCATTCACACCTAATACAACTGTCGCATCCACTTCATCTTTAGCAGGAGCGGAAAGAATAACTTTACTGGCTCCGGCAGTGATGTGTTTGCCTGCCAATGCCTTTGACAGAAAAAAACCTGTACTTTCAAGAACAACATCAACACCTAAATCTTTCCAAGGGAGGTTTTCAGGATCACGTTCCGCCAACACTTTTACTGATTTTCCATTCACCACCAAGTTATCACCTTCTACAACCACATCACCGTTAAAACGACCCTGGATACTGTCGTATTTAAGCAGGTGAGCTAAAGTTTTACTGTCAGTGAGATCGTTGAGAGCAACAATATCTATATCTGCACGCCCCTGAGCTGCACGAAAAAAGTTACGTCCGATTCGACCAAATCCATTAATTGCTACTTTTGTGACCATGTTTTCTCCTAGTTATTTATTGTAAATCAAGAGGATTATACCCAATCATCTTTAAAAAAACTGCGGCTTTAAAAGGCTGAAAATGGAGATTTAAGCTTGTTTTAGGCTGTTTTTAGCTCTGATCTGGTTCAAAAGGCAAGGTCAATTCTCCCGTTGCAAAACTTTGTATTACTTGAGGCAAAAGCATCTTTTCCATGGTAAAAATTCTCGCAGCTAAAATGTCAGCTGTGTCATCTGGCATCACTGGAACTTCAAGTTGTTTGACTATGCAACCATGATCGTATTCGTTGTCGCAAAAGTGAACCGTACAACCTGAAATTTTATCTCCTGCGGCCAACACCGCCGCATGAACACGTAGACCGTAAAAACCTGGACCACCATGCAAAGGCAAAAGGCTGGGATGAATATTGAGAACTCGCCCCTGCCATTCAGGAAGGATTTTAAGAAACTTCAAAAAACCTGCCGTCACAATCATGTCAACTCCATGGCAAAGGCGATACACCTCTGCGGAAGCCGCATCCACCCCCAAAGTTTTCCATGACACAAAATGTGTCGGAATCCCTTTTTCTTTGGCCGCATCCAATGCGGGAGTCACCCGACGCGTAGAAATAAGCGCTTCTACCGTCACATCAAGATTTCCCGCATCTATCTCATCTAACAGATTAATAAATGTTCTACCTGCACCTGAAACCAAAACTGCTATTTTCAACACTATCCTCTCATAATTAAAAATGAATTATAAATAAAATTTAACGACTGTAGTACCTAGGAGATGGGCATCTACGATAATAACTGTTTGAGCGGTAACTACTTCTCGTCGGGTAATAGCGAGTAGAACTAATATATATTGCCGAGCTAGAATATTTTTGTTGCTGTTCTTTTAATTTTTCATCCGGTTTGAAAGCGTAAACTGTCCTATATCTACCCTGCTCTTCATCATAGTAAACATATTGTATCGTGCGATCTTGCCTTTGGTTCAACTGCAGTGCCGTATGGGCTTTCACCTCATTTGTCTTTTTTCTTCGCGTTTCTGGCATTCCATTTTTATAAACTCCAAATGAATAATGACTATCATGACGATGAACTCCAGAATAACAACTCGACACTGCCAAAACAACAACAAAAACTATCAGTATCCGCATAGTACCTCCTAAGATTATTAGGATATAAACCCCCATAGATTGAAAGTTATTTCATAATTTTTACTTAAGACCCGATTTTAACATTTGATCTCTAAAACGTTTATTTCGAGCTAAAGAAACAACATAACCTGGATGAGATTTGGAGAGCTCTTCTTCTATACTTTTTAGGCGATCCTTAGGATGTGGGTGTGTTCTGGTAAGACCTAGGCCTCCTTCCACATGATGTGATTCAAGATGCTTCAACATATCTTCTGCAGCTTTCACATCGTAGCCTGTTCTTCGTAACAAAATAACTGTTGAGATATCAGCTTCTTCTTCATACGCACGAGAATAACCCGTATTCACCAAAGTTTGAGAAACATTATCTATAATCCCACTGAAGGAATCCACCAAACTTGCAAATTCTGGTGATCCTAAATGTGAGGCAGCCTCTTTCATAAACACTACTCCAAAATTAGTCAAACGACTTTTGTCAATAGATTTAATACCATGCCTATGGCAGACATGTGACACTTCATGGGCCAGCACCGCAGCAAGTTGGTCTTCAGACGTACAACTCTTAATCAAACCTGTGGTCACAAGTATGAAACCACCAGGAGCCGCAAAGGCATTAAGCTCGTCTGATTCAATCGCTAAAAAATGGTACCCCCCGAAGGTTTCAGGTCTGTCAGAACAGGTAGCCAAGAATTGCCCCAAAGTATTAAGGTAAACATTCAACCCACCCTTATCATAAGGCTTATATTGCGCTAGTAAATTCGCCGCTACGCTGCGACCAATATAATGTTCCTGAGATGGCGTAAACGTTTTGGCAGCCTCGACACCTGCTTCTACAATATTATAAGCCGATTTAACATCTTTACTTTTAAGTGTGAACCCACCAATCTTGAGGTCAATGCAAGCTACAGTTAAGTTAAAAACAAGCGCTAATACAGCTATCAAATATTTTTTTTTCATCTTAGTCCCCTAACCCTTCATCAGAGAGAGTAAGGCGACCTTCTTCGATAAACTTTTTAATATTATCTTCAGAGGCATTCCAATTGTTTTGCATCTTGTCTACCCAAATATAATTGTAGTCTTTAGATTTGCGGTACTCGCTTTCCACATCTTCGCTAAAACCTTTACCCGCAATCGCCTGCTCATCATCACTGACGCGTGCCGTTTGACTACCTGATTTTAAGGTGATATTTTTCTCTGTCGTTGAGGTCTTATGTATCCATCCCTCAATACCTGAGCCCTCTTTGACCTGATACCACGAAGCTTTTTCTTTAAGGACTTCTAATCGCGTGGCATAATTAAGGGTTCCCACTTTTTTACCCAAAAATGAAGGTTTGGAACGCATAACTGCTTTCTTTACCTGAATACTCACCTCATCACTGCTCAAGGTACAAACAAATACCGCGATGAGTGTGGAGGTAAGTAACATACTGCAAAAATATTTTTTCATGGTCAACCTAATTTCGAACTGTATTAAATTTTACTCGTTTATTTTTCAAAAAACGACTTATCTCAGGAGAACTAACTATCTTAAGTTTTAAATTCCCCTAAATTAAGCAATAATCTCAAATAAATCTTACAAATTAAGAGAGGATTTCTCAAAAATAGAAGTATTATTAAATATGATTCGTTACGATTTTCACAAAGACCTCAATTTAGTTGTCTGGACAATCACAGGCCATGTCAGTGCTAACGACATTGTTAGAGAATTAGAGGAAATGGTGGCTGACAAGCAGTATATCCCCGGTATGAGTGTTATATCTGACAGTAGAAAAATGGAAAGCAACTTTTCACTAGACGATTACTACAAAATTACAATGGCCACCAAAGAAGTGTACGGACCGTTCAAAATAAAAGTCAAATGTGCCGGTCTTTTTGCAGCTCATTCACCACAACTCGACATGGGCCATATCTATGCGGCCTACTCACAGGACACACCCGTTGAATTTGCCTCTTTTACCAATATCAACGACGTAAAAAAATGGCTCGACATTCCTTCAAATATAAGTGTTAAGATAAAAAACTAGAAAATTAACCATTACTCTTCCTGTTGGATTTAGTAAAATTCATTTCTAAAATAAAGAATAAAGGTAAATCATGATTAGATGGACAACAATTATATTACTCATAATCGTCTCCTGTAGTTCTCACACAGTGATCAAGGAGGAAAAAAAATCTCTCAAACAACCCAACATCGTCTTTATTATGGTGGATGATATGGGATGGAAAGATGCCAGTTGTTATGGGCGAAAAATGTGGCAAACACCCCGTATCGATGAATTTGCCAAACAAGGTTGCCGTTTCACCAATGCTTATGCCCATCAACTCTGCTCCCCCACACGCTCCTCATTTATGACGGGAAAACATCCTGCACGACTAGCCATCACTGATTGGATACCTGGCTTTGAAAACAGACCAGAAAGTCCTTTGTTACCTGTCACACAAAACATGGCCGTTCCCCTTGAAGAAACAACGATTGCTGAAGCCTTGAAGGAAAAAGGTTATGTCACCGGAATTATTGGAAAATGGCACATTGGTAATACTCCAGACCAACAAGGTTTTCAAGAAGTCATGGAAACCACAGAACAAAAAGGAAGAACTCGTTTTGATAAAAATGGTCGCTTTATGGCCGACAGAAAAGGAGATGCGGCGATCAAATTTTTGGAAACCCACAAAAAAGATACTTTTTTTCTTTATTTCTCCTTCGATTCCGTGCACCTTAGACTGGCTGCTAGCAAAGAAAAAATAGCCAAACATCCAAACACCATCAATCCCACTTACGCAGGTATGATGGAACATGTTGATGACAATGTTGGCCGTGTTCTAGATAAAATTCACGAACTTGGCCTAGATGATAACACTATAGTTATGTTCTATTCGGACAATGGTGGTGTCACCCGCTGCAATTTCAAACCTCTTATTTATACTAGCAATTTTCCTTTACGTGCCAACAAAGGTTCTCTATATGAAGGTGGCCTACGTGTTCCCCTAATTATTCGTTGGCCTGGAGTGACAAAAGCAGGCTCCACAACGGATGAAATGATACTGACTGCCGATTTCTACCCGACCATTTTAGACATGGTCGGCATTGAAGCTAAACCCCAACAACATGTGGATGGTATAAATTTTTCTCAAGTACTGCGTGGTGAAAAATCAAATCGTAATGAATTATACTGGCATTACCCCCACTACAGTCGTCACATTATGGGTTATCCCAGTGGTGCAGTTCGTATTGGAGAATGGAAATTGATTGAGTGGTTTGAAGATGGAAAACTCGAGTTATACAATCTCAAAGAAGATATTGGCGAACAAAACAATCAAGCTGATCATTTCCCAAAAAAAGTTGATGAATTATTCACTAAGTTGCGCTCGTGGCGTCAGCAAGTTTCGGCACGTATGCCAGAAAGAAAAGTCAAATAGGGCTTTTACCCCGTAAACTCTCTTGGTCTTTTGCCAAAGCTTCAAATTCATATAAATCAAAGGAAGATGAGAGAAACGATATTTTTTCTGTATTTTAAGCATTTCCTTGGAAAGTGTTAAGAACCGAATAACTTCATCGTCTATAATCTAAACTTCTTAAATTTAAAAATGAAGGAGCCTCAAATGAGCGAAAACTATGAAAAACTAAAAGGACTGATTGAATCTGTATCTGATGATATAGCCAAAGCCCGTTCAGGAAACAAAGCCGCCACCACCCGCGTGCGTAAAATCATGCAAGATGTCAAATCTGTATGCGGTGACATTCGTAAAGACATGATTGACATTAGATCTGCAGAGTAATTTATAAATTTCCATATCAATTCCTGAGTTGTCACAACAATGCTTCACCGTAAAACTTTTGGCAACTCATTTTTTCAAATCATTTCAAATATCAAATCGAAATTTCTGTATTTCTTATATATATTGCCTATTTTCACATAGAATTACATCATATCAATCAAAAATATCTAAAAAACCATTACAATTCTAACTTGATTCTAACAAAATTGACTTAAACTTGGTGACATGATGACGAAAAAAATTATTGTTATAGAAGATGAAGAAGCCATTCAAGAATTGCTTCACTACAATCTCAACAAAGAAGGATATGACATAACTTGTGTGGAAAATGGTGAAGAGGGTATTAAGACAGCAAAAAAAGAATTACCGGATTTGATCATCCTTGATCTTATGCTTCCTGGCATTGATGGCCTTGAAGCTTGTAAGATTTTGAAAAATGATCCCCTAACTGAACACCTTCCCATTGTGATGTTAACAGCTAAAGGAGAAGAGGCTGATATCATTGTGGGATTAGAATTAGGTGCGGATGATTACATTATTAAACCCTTCAGCCCTCGAGTACTCCTCGCACGAATCAAAGCTGTCTTGCGAAGAAAAGCAACTAAACCGCTCAATGACGATGAAACGGTTAGATACAAAAAATTGACTCTCAAACCTGGACCACATAAAGTACTTATCGACAATAACAATGTAGATCTCACCCCATCTGAATTTAAGTTATTACATATTTTAATGAAGAAACCTGGGTGGGTATTTACTCGATCCAAAATTGTGGACGTTTTGCGAGGTAATCAATACGCTGTCACTGATCGCTCTATTGATGTGGTTGTGGTTGGCTTGAGAAAAAAAATGGGAATTTGTAGCGAATACCTTCAAACTGTACGTGGTGTGGGTTATCGATTTGGTGAATGACATTGAGTAAAAAGAGTTTCACACGACAACTCTACCCCTCTTACATGCTTATTATCATTCTTTCTCTTGTAGCTGTTGGAGGGTATGCTTCCAACTCTTTTCGTAATTTTTACCTTAAACAAGCTGCCAAAGATTTGACTATAAGAGCACAATTACTCAAAGAAAGACTTGACGTGTTGTCTGAGACAACTGAAATCAACCGTCTCGTCAACAAAATAGGAGCCGATACCAATACCCGCTACACCATCATCAATCGTGAAGGCCTAGTTTTGGGAGATTCAAAAGAAAACCCAATTGACATGGAAAACCATTCCGATCGATTTGAAATTATAAAAGCACTACAGGGTGAACATGGTATTTCTATCAGATTTAGCCAAACTTTAAAAAAGAAAATGATGTATGTCGCCATTCCCATAAATTCACACTCTATAAAGGGTGTTGTTCGTGCCGCCATTCCTTTGACTGACGTTAGCCTTTTATTAGAAAATCTTTTCTACAAATTACTGTTTGTTGGTTTTATTATTGCCATTTTAGCAGCAGGATTGGGCTGGAAGATCTCTCAAAAACTTGTCATGCCACTGAGAGAAATGCGTGACACTTCCGAGCGTTTTGCAAGCGGTGAACTTGACATACGACTATCCATACCAGCAAATGAAGAAATGGCTGCATTGGCTGAGTCAATGAACCTTATGGCGAAACAACTGAACGAAAGAATAAAGACTATAGCTAACCAAAAAAATGAAATTGAGGCCATACTTACCAGCATGACAGAGAGCTTACTTGCGGTAAACAGCGATGAAAAAATTATCAAAATAAATCAAGCGGCTATGAAACTTTTGAACATCGAAGACAAAGAAGTTTTTGGAAAAAGCATTCAAGAAGTTATTCGTAATACCGAACTTCAAGATCTCGTCAAAAAAAGCCTCAAAAGCACCCAACCCATTGAAAAAGAAATTGTTCTACAAGGTTTAAACGAACAATACTGCCAAGTCAATGGAACTGCACTTATAGCCGCTCAAGGAGAGAGTATGGGTGCCTTGTTGGTATTGAATGATGTCACCAAGATACGCCGTTTGGAAGGCATCCGACGTGATTTTGTGGCTAATGTCTCTCACGAACTAAAAACTCCCATCACCTCTATCAAAGGATTTGTCGAAACATTGTTAGATGGAGCTTTAGACGACAGAAACAACGCCATTAAATTTCTAAATATCATGGCCAAACAATCTGACCGTTTGAATGCCATTATTGAAGATTTACTCTCTCTATCTCGTATCGAACAAGAAGCCGAAAAAGAGCAAATCTCTCTCAAACATGAGCTTCTTTTACCCGTTATTCAAGCCGCCATCGAATTGTGTGATTCAAAATGCCTTGCCAAAGGCATTGAGATCAAATTTAACTGCCCTGCACCATTAAAAGCCAATATCAATGCCTCCATGCTTGAACAAGCACTGGTTAATTTGATTGACAATGCCATAAAATACAGCCCTGAACACAGCGTTATCGTGATTGATGTCACACATAACAAGACATCCATAAACATCTCAGTAACAGACAAGGGCGATGGTATTTCCGCCGAACACCTAGACAGATTGTTCGAACGTTTTTACAGGGTAGACAAGGCCCGTAGCCGTAAAGTGGGTGGCACAGGACTTGGTTTGGCCATTGTGAAACATATTTCACAATCACATGGAGGAAGCGTCTCAGTGAGTAGCGAAGTGGAAAAAGGAAGCTCTTTTACCCTCCATTTGCCACTTTAAGAAACTATTTATATCAACATCTAATACAATCCTAATCAAATCTTAACAATTGAAAAATACACTCTTTCAATAAATCAAAATCAATGAAAGGGACAATATGAACAAAAGCATGGCAACCATTTCACTTCTAATAATTATTGGAATCACACTGTTTATGATAAAAGGAGATAAGGAAGATATTCTAAACCAAGCGGACAAACAACTTAGTGGCACCATTAATATTGATGGCTCCAGCACGGTATACCCCATCACAGAAGCGGTGGCTGAAGAGTTTCATAAGAAATATCCTAAAGTAAAAGTTATTGTTAACTACTCAGGAACAGGTGGTGGATTCAAAAAATTCTATAACGGCGAAACACAAATCAACGATGCCTCACGCCCTATCAAATCTAAGGAAGAAACTGAAATTAAAAAAAATAAGATAACTTATATTGAATTGCCCGTGGCCTACGATGGACTTTCTGTTGTGGTCAACAGAAAAAATCCTCTTTTTGAAGATGACAATGCTTATATAAGCACAGATGAACTCAAAAAGATTTGGGAACCTGGTAGCAAGGTGCAATTCTGGAGTGAAGTACGTGATGGCTGGCCAAAAGAAAAGATCACCCTCTACGGCCCCGGTGTCGCCTCTGGAACGTTTGACTATTTCACAAAAGCGATCAATGGCAAAGAACAAGCCAGCAGAAAAGACTTCAGCCCCAACGAAGATGACAACGCCCTCGTTAAAGGAGTGACAGGTAACACCTATGCTTTAGGTTATTTTGGTTATGCCTACTACATTGAGAATAAGAAACTGCTTCGTGCCCTGCCCATCAAACAAGGGAACCATCCTGCTGTCCCCCCTACAGCCATCACCATTGAAGATGGCAGTTACCAACCTCTTTCACGCCCCATTTTTATTTATGTGAATGCGGAAGCGGCCAAAGATCCGGCACTCAAAACTTTTGTCGAATTTTACCTCGATAATGCCGCTACACTGTCAAAAGAAGTAGGCTATGTCGCTCTCCCCTCACAAGTTTATGACTTGGCCAAAAAACGTTTCTCTGATTCAACTACAGGTTCAATCTACGCCACAGGTCAAAAACTTCCTCTTGAACAATTGCTAAAACAATAACGGTTTAAAAAATAAATGACTGTCTACAATGCTTCTACAAAAAATTGGAAAGAAGAAAGCATAAAGAAACTTTTATTTCTTTGCGCTTTTCTTTCCATCCTCACCACCTTAGGAATTATTTGGATTTTAGGTTCAGAATCTTTTGAATTCTTTAAAGAAATATCTTTTTCAGATTTTTTTGGTAGTGAATGGAGCCCTTTGATTCAACCTCAATCTTTTGGTGTCTTTCCTCTTGTGTGTGGTACCTTACATATCGTTGTAATTTCCAGTTTTTTTGCCATACCTGTTGGTTTACTCTCTGCGATTTATTTGAGTGAATACGCTTCAAACCGTAGTCGTGCTATGATCAAACCTACCTTGGAAGTATTAGCTGGCATACCCACTATTGTGTATGGCTATTTTGCTCTCACTTTTGTGACACCTTTACTACAAAAAATATTCCCCTCAATGAGTGTTTACAATTCTTTGAGTGCCTCCCTTGTTGTGGGGATTATGATTTTGCCTATGGTCTGTTCGCTTTGCGACGACGCTTTAAGAGCTGTTCCTAGTGGCTTACGGCAAGCAGGTTATGCGATGGGATCAACATCTACAGAGGTCTCTCTAAAAATAACCATTCCTGCCGCTCTTTCTGGCATTGTGGCTTCTTTTGTACTGGCATTTTCTAGGGCCATTGGCGAAACCATGATCGTGGCCTTAGCTGCGGGCTCACTACCCAATCTCACAACCAACCCACTTGAAAGTATTCAAACCATGACAGCTTTTATTGTAGAAACAGGTAAAGGTGATGTCGCTGTGGGCACGGTGGAATACAACAGTATTTTTGTAGTGGCGGGGTTACTATTTTTAATCACTCTAGTAATTAACCTCATCGCCAATCTTTTACTCAAAAAATACCGTGAGGTATACGAATGAGTGGCAACAACATTCCCTATCGTCGCTTCAAAGAAAAAATATTTAAAGGCCTATGTCGCTTGATGACATTTTCAGCCATTCTCATTTTAGGAGTTTTACTTTATCACATTGTTTCTGAAGGTTGGGAACGTCTCAGTTCAGACTTTTTTAACAACCTTCCCTCTCGGCGTCCTTCACAAGCTGGCATCAAACCCGCTCTTTGGGGAACCATTTGGTTGATGGGTTTGACGGCGTTGTTTGCCATCCCTTTGGCAGTGGCTTCAGCTTTATATTTGGAAGAATATGCAAAAAAAAATAAGTTGAATTATTGGATTGATATCAACATTGCCAATTTGGCAGGAGTTCCTTCTATCGTCTATGGGATGTTAGGACTTCTATTTTTTGTGAGAGTGTTAGCTTTAGGCAACAGTTTACTTGCGGGAGCACTCACACTTACTTTATTAATCCTCCCTGTTATTATTACTTCTGCACGAGAAGCTATCCGAGCTGTTCCAAGAGGTTTACGACAAGCTTCTTTAGCTCTAGGAGCAAGTCAATGGCAAACGATTTGGTTTCATGTGTTACCCGCTTCCTTACCAGGGATTTTGACGGGCGTGATTTTATCCTTATCACGTGCCATTGGAGAAACAGCGCCTTTGATTATGGTAGGTGCAGCCATGTACATTGCCAATGTCCCTGAAGGGCCCATGGATTCCTACTCGGCTCTACCCATGCAGATTTATGATTGGTCTTCTCGACCACAAGTTGAATTCCATGAATTAGCGGCCGCCGCAATTATGGCGCTTTTGGGCATATTACTATTCATGAATGGCATTGCCGTTTGGATACGACAACATTATCAAGTGAAAGGGAAATAATGAATTCTCACATCATCGAAAAAAACAAAGCAGGAAATTCACCTGACGTTAGAAAAGACATAAAAATAAAAACTGTTGATTTGAAAGTTTTTTACGGAGAACATCAGGCTTTATTCGATATTTCCCTTAACATTCCTTCAAAACAAGTGACAGCACTCATTGGCCCTTCAGGCTGTGGAAAATCAACCTTTCTACGAACACTCAACCGCATGAATGACCTAATAGATTCCGTTCGGGTAGAAGGAAGTGTGTTAATTGACAACCAAGACATCTACACCTCAGAGATTGATGTTGTTTCATTACGCAAAAATGTAGGCATGGTCTTTCAAAAATCAAATCCCTTCCCCAAAACCATCTATGAAAACATTGCCTTTGGCCCTCGTATCCATGGTGAAAAAAATAAGAGTAGCCTTGACCATATTGTTGAGCGAAGTTTGAATCAAGCGGGTTTATGGAATGAAGTCAAAGACAGGCTAAACAGCAGTGCCTTGGCCTTATCTGGCGGTCAACAACAAAGATTGTGTATCGCCAGAGCCATTGCCGTAGATCCACAAATTTTACTAATGGACGAACCCGCATCCGCCCTAGATCCCAAATCAACAACACGTATTGAAGATCTTATCGGGGAACTAAGAAAAGATTATGCCATAGTCATTGTGACACACAACATGCAGCAGGCCGCACGGGTATCTGATGTCACCGCCTTTTTTTATGAAGGCCAGATGGTGGAATGTGACGATACCGAGCATATTTTCACCAACCCAAAAGAAGAACGAACTGAAGATTACATCACTGGAAGATTTGGATAAGGAGACATAACATGACACAACACCTCACCAGAGAAATTTCACAGCTTAAGAAAAAAATGTTATCCCTATGTGCATTGACGGAAGAAAGCGTTCAGATGGCTGTTAAATCATTGGAAGTAAGAGACAACAACTTAGCCAATAAAGTGATTGAAAGAGATCAGGAAATTGATCAACAAGAAGTTGAAGTTGAAGAAGATTGCCTAAAAATTTTGGCCCTTCACCAACCTGTAGCTATTGATCTACGGTTTATCGTCGCCGTACTCAAAATAAACAACGACCTTGAACGTATTGGAGATCTATCAGCAAACATTGCCGAAAGAACTCTCATCCTCAGTTCAGAATCTGTGATTGAAAGCCCCATTGATCTTGTTGACATGGCTGGCCGGGTGAAGAACATGCTCAAATCAAGCCTTGATGCCTTAGTCAACATGGATCAAAACCTAGCCAAAAGTGTTCTCGTGATGGACGATGAAGTTGATGACATCTACCGACAAATGTATAAAAGCGTTGTTCAGCGTATCCAAACAGACTCCACAAAAACCATTGGCTACTTAAACATACTCTCCGTTTCACGTCAACTCGAGCGTATTGCCGATCACACAACCAACATCTGCGAAGACATTATTTACATGGTGACAGGTGAAATAATCCGACACCAGCAGCCTAATGCGACTGTGGTAAAAAAATAACTTTTGATCAAGCTGTGATCATAGGGTTATCATAAAGGTCATGGTCATTGCTATAGTGTATATATTGGCATTTAGTTGGAGTGTTGAATGTCATTGTTTGTGAAACTAAGTTATAAAAGAAACTATCTACAAAGGAATAAACCTTTTAAATTTAATAAAAATCGAAAGAATTTAGAGGCCCAATACCTAAACTTATCACCTAACAATTCTACAATCACTCAGTTGGCGAATCTTTATGCCTATTTATGTTCAGGAACATAATCACCTGTAGCAGAAAGATTCGCCAACTGAGTGATTGTTTCATAACCAATATTCATTGCCAACACGGTGTCTGGATCCAATCCTTCTGTAGAACACTTCTCACCTGTGCGAGAAGTGTACGACATACCAGCCAACATGTAGAGAAAAGGTGGCATCATATGCGTTCTATCTTTAGAAAACAGCATATCCGGTTTTTGGTTATATACACGAGCAACGGCTATATGAAGAGGGATCATTGACAGATTGTATTTTATTGCCAAATTGTATTTAGAAAGAACCATTCTATCATGAGCAACCATGGCCGTAACATCTTTAAGAGTGTACAGTTTTTTAGATATGGGCTCTGCCTTGTCATAGATTTGACACTGAAGATATCTTTGATTATCTGCTCTGATTTCATCAGCCGATATTCCGAAATTTCTCGCAAAAAGAATAAGATATTTGTTAGGGGACTTCTCAAAAAAAGGTTGAGCTTTTTCCAGATCACTACTTGCAAATCGACGAGCCTTATCATCATTTCTCAAACCTGTTACTTTGGGTGACAACTTCAAAGTCTTCAATAATTTTGTGATATGTCTTTCCCAACCCTTCTCAGTACTTGTTCCTGTTTTTATAAATTGAAAGGATTCAGTTTTAGGCATATCAAATGGTTTCATTCTCACAAGGCCCGTTGTAGCACAAGAATTTTTATAATGAGTTATTTTTTTATGCTCTGTTGAGATCTTGAGTGCTGTTTTACCTATTGTATTTGCCAACCTTTCTAAACCAGCCATTTGTGTTGTAACATTTTTTATCTCTTTTTCATTTATCTGCGCATAAATTGAAAGTGCTGCACTATAAGAAACAATCTCTGGAGATAATTCCACGCCTTCCTTTACGATTTCTGACAGCAAATAACCACTTGGTATCACAGAGGTTTGCGTTCCTTTGCCTACGCGATAAGCCAATTCAGCATAGGCCTCTGTTTTAGAGGCTTCTTTATTCCACAACATACAAAGTAATGGTGTAGATTTAACTTTTTTAATTGCTCCAGAAATATGATGAATACCTTCAAAATGAAATTCAGGATATTTTAATGCGAATGAAGAACTATCTAATAAAACAACATGATCAAATTCACCTGCAACATCATTGATTGTTTTATCTTTGTATTCAGGATGATGAAACGACTCCATTAAAAGAGAACCTTGCGCCATTTTCCACTGTACCTCAATATTTTTCTCTAAAGAATGGGAGGACATAATTATTTTGAAATGCTCTGCAATAGTTTGTGGACTAACGCCCGAATCATGAGTGGCAACACCATAAATGAGTATTTTTGTTTTATCTGATTTTTTTTCTTTAGCCCTACAGGAAAATGCTGTCAAAATAATCAATAATAAAAACATCAAGTTTCGGATTTCTATATTTTTCATAATTGCCGTCCTGTTTTTCTAATACCTAAATCAACGATAATTCTAACAGATATTGTACAATTAAATTATTGTCATCTTTTCTCTAACTAAAATTATTGGTTTGATTGAAATTGTAGATGCTGTCTGCCTTATTGTCATACTTGTGATTATTTTTCTGGGTCAGAATAATACATCTGTTATTTACCAATACAAAATAATTTGAAATTGGTTCTTACAAAAATATTATTATGGGCAATAGCTAAACAGGCACGGGTGTTGTCATCTGTATCTTTACCCATCAACACCTGATGAATAATCGTGCCCTTTTCCGCATCCACCACCACCACTTCACCATGGTGATCCATCAACCATATTTTTCCATCCGCTCCTACAGGTGAGGCGCGCCATTTGTAATTGCGTGACAACTTGGTTGTCCAATGGATCTCTCCTGTGGCTGGATCCACAGAGCTTAAGCTGCGATCAAAATCATTCAGCACGTAAAATTTACCTTGAAAAAACAACGGTGTTGGCACGTCGCTGTTAAGGGCGCCCCGAGTTTTTGATTTCCATAACAAATCTTTTGGATTGACAACTTCGCCACTTTTTCCAAGTTTTATGGCATACATGGGTGCTTTTTTGGGAGCACAAACCAACACTACTCCTGCTCCTGTAACTGGTGAAGGCACCACTCTCCACCATTTTTCCTTATGGTTTTCGTTCCATGTGCCCCAGCGCCAGTACTCATTACCCGTTTGGGGGTCATGGCTGGTCACACAATCGCCTCCAACGATCAGAAACTCTTTACGGCCATTTTTTTCGTAAGGAATCGGTGTAGCGTAGGATTCAAGGGATTCTTTTAATGCCTTAGAAGACCTAGATTTTTTCCATATGTTTTTTCCCAACACAGGGTCAATCCCCAACAAAAAAGATTCTGCATTCTTTTTACCACGACCATGTACCGGTTCATTTCTCTGTAAAACTTGCATCAGTAACACACCTTCATAAATAGTAGGCCCGCTGCCAAACGTCCATTGAAAACAAAAATCCCCATACTCTTTCTGTAAATTACGCGACCATAGTTTTTTACCGTCAAGATCAAAGGCCACCAAATCTCCATGACCATAAAAAAAGATAACCTGCTTGCCATCTGTCACTGGAGAAGGATGGGCAAAATTATCTTTACTGTTGCTGTTTAATTCTTTATCAGAACCTGAGGAACGGTAACCGCTATCTGTTACTTGACGCCAGAGTTGTTTGCCTGTTTTTCTGTCAAAACAAAGCGCCAATAATGTTTTTTCTTTGAGATCCGTAGAACTAATAAAAACACGATCACCCAAAATAATAGGAGTTGCCGCTGAAGGGCCCGGAAGGTCTATAGCCCATTTGACATTTTTTGTCTTGCTAAAATCAGTGGGAAGATCTTTGGCTACGGTAGAGCCGTTGTACTGTGGACCACGCCAATGAACCCAATTTTGGCCCTCAATCTCTGCTGGCTCAGCATCAACCGTACAATTAACAATCCAAAAAACTAATAGAAGTAAAATAAAATATCGTATCATGAGAAGGAATCCTTTCATGCTTTGATAATATCAAAATATCAGAACAAATACTAATAAGCAACAAAATACAATTTCATTTTTTTGTTAAATTTTGTTAAATCTCAGGAATACCAACAGCTAAAATTACTATAACACACTATAAAAAATGTGGCCAGTTCACCAAGAACCGGCCGTAAGGAAAATTATCAATACTCATTATACATAATACAATGACTCAACTCATCATCATGACCATTCAAAATATAAAAATATTGTAAATACTTTTATTGTCATTAAAAATCTCTGTTTTTATTTTAATGATCAAACAAAAATCTTGTTCATTGACACAAAAAAATATGAACCAAGTTTGGTAATAAATCTTGAGTTATAGGTAAAATCTATTACTTCCTTTTTATACTTCATCCCATTCATTTCCGCCAATCCCACTAACCGAATATTGAATGAATGTTCGTACTACGAATTTTTACGAAAACAAAAAAACATGTCAAAGCCTCAACCATTGATATGGCCATCCAGTTTCTTAATATCTCAATCAACAATAATTTCAGTAGACTTTGTACGATTAGATCGTTGTCATCTTTACTCTATCTAAAA
>Ga0316192_10000465_pt1 | contig 29644 bp, 26 predicted proteins | sample MerIslwburrow_MG_FD_204931 | JGI IMG/M metagenome (GOLD analysis project Ga0316192, IMG submission 204931) | Coastal sediment microbial communities from Maine, United States - Merrow Island worm burrow | ecosystem: Environmental > Aquatic > Marine > Coastal > Sediment | place: USA: Maine...
CGATTCCAATGCGCCAATACGAAACTGCTCAATGAGTACCACCTCATCCTGCTGGGGGTCATATAACAGCACTGACGATGCCCGTAGCGGTTCAACCCGTTCACGCACCAGCTCTTGGCTCCAGCCTCCTGCAAACAGGCGATGGCGTAGACGATAGCGATTAAGCTTTAGAAAGCCTGAATAGAGCTGCTCTTCCTCAAGAATCTCATATTCATATTTCATCAGGCTAGTTTCCAATCAAAAAAGGGTGCAATAGTCTGAGACTACCACACCCTTCTATTCAAGAGCCTTATGTGATCAGCTATCTAATGACTGATAATAATCACTCAGAATTTTAGCCACCTCAGGGCGAGAGAATTCAGGTGGAGGCGCAATACCCTGCCCTAACATTTCACGCACTTTGGTGCCTGAGAGAAGCACGAAGTCCTCTTTGGAGTGATCTGGTGCATCGCGCATCATCACCACTCGATTTAGCTTTTTGGAATAAGCTGTGTGATCTGCTTTGAAGATTTCAATTTCCAGCGCACCTTCTGGCACTTGCTCGTCGAAGATGGTCTGTGCATCAAAGGCACCATAATAGTCGCCAACACCGGCATGATCACGTCCAACGATCAGATGCGAAGCACCCATATTTTGACGGAACAGTGCATGCAGTACAGCCTCGCGCGGCCCAGCATAGAGCATGTCAAAGCCATAACCAGTAATCATGACGGTGTTGGGTGGAAAATAGAGCTCAGCCATTTTACGGATGGAGGCATCCCGAACCGGTGCCGGGATGTCGCCCTGTTTCAGTTTACCCAGCAGCATGTGGATCACAACGCCATCGGCATTCAATGCTTCCAGTGCCATTTTGCAGAGCTCTTCGTGTGCACGATGCATGGGGTTACGGGTCTGAAAGGCAACAACTTTTTCCCAACCATGCTCTTTAATTTCATTACGAATTTCGACTGCTGTACGGAAGGTATCAGGGAAATCAGTTTGGAAATAGCTGAAATTCAGGACTTGAATAGGCCCAGAGATGGCAAAACGGCCCTGGCTATTAAAAGCTGCTACACCGGGATGATTGCTGTCTGTAGTACCAAAAACCTTGCTGGTCATGGTCTGCATCTGCTCATCTGTGATCTCTTCAATCGCTTCGATGTCCTGAATAGCCAACACAGGATTGCCTTCGATATTAGGATCACGCAGTGCAACGCGTGAAGCGCCACTGATAGTAATTATCTCTTTAACCAGATTCAGCACAGGTACTGGGAAAAAAAGTCCTGCTATAGTCTGCAAATTTTCAGCACATCCTAAGGCATCAGCAGCATTCATATAACCGGTTAGTGGGTTAAAGTAGCCAGCACCCATCATAACGGCATTTGCTGCGGCAGCTGATGAGACAGTGATAGAAGGTAGGCCTTCTGCCTCCTGCATCAGTGCATGATGCTTCTCAACATCGTAAACAAATAGCGGGTTCAGCGTGTTTGAACCATGGGGCTTGATCATGTGTATCTCCTGAAAATGGGCTATACACCATGCTGTAGAGCCGATCTACATCATAGTGCCTGATAAAATCAGCGCGCATTATCCCACAAACCAGCGGAAGAAGGTGATATTAAGAACTTATAGTTATATAAGCAAAAGGATGACCTACAGATCTAGAATACTAATAATCAACTTTGCCCCGTAAATTCTTCAATTGCCCTTTTTTAGTTTTACTATCCATGCGCTTTTTTTGCGATGAACGAGAGGGTTTGGTTGGGCGGCGCTTCTTCTGAACAACAGTCACGCTCTTAACCAATGATAATAATCGAGCCAGGGCATCCTCCTTATTCTTCTCCTGGCTTCTATATTCCTGCGCCTTAATGACAATAACGCCCTCTTTAGTGATTCGCTGATCATTCAGCAGCAAAAGCCGCTCTTTATAGAAATCGGGCAGTGATGAGGCACTGATATCAAATCGCAGATGCACAGCCGTAGAGACTTTATTTACATTCTGCCCCCCAGCCCCTTGCGCCCTTATTGCGCTGATTTCAATTTCACTACTTGGAATAGTGACCTGATTCGATACCTTTAACATTTGAGCCTTTCTCAATCATAATTGTTCTTCTATTTAACACAGAGTAGCTGAGTATCTCATGCACACACTGATTATTGGTTTTGGCGACATTGGCCATCGCGTTGCAAAGCTTGAATTGGCGCTTGGTCATTCTGTCACCGCACTCATCAGAGACAAAAGCAAAATCAACGCCGCCAAGGATTTTGGTGTAACAACATTGCTCGCTGATTTGGATAGACCAGAGAGCTTGGCACAACTGCCATTGGACGACAGCAGAATCTACTATTTTGCCCCACCTTCCACAACAGGTACACATGATAGTCGCATGACCAACTGGCTAAGCAGCATAGGTGCTTCAAAACCTGCAATTATAATCTACATCAGCACTACTGGAGTTTATGGCCACTGTCATGGTGAATGGGTTGATGAAGAACGCCCTCCAAATCCCACAGCTGACAGGGCAAAAAGACGCCTAAATGCTGAGATGCAACTTACCGAATGGGGAACACAACATACCGTTCCAGTCGTTCGATTACGTGTACCCGGCATCTATCATCCAGATAAATTACCCATGGCATCACTCCAGCAAAGCAAACCAATCTTACGTTCAAGTGATGCACCTTACAGCAACCGTATCCATGCCGATGATCTTGCACAGATCTGCATCGCAGCTGCTGACCGTGGTAAAGCGGGTGAAGTATATAATGTGGCCGACAATGACAGCTGCACTATGAGTGAATATTTTATAAAGATTGCAGATGCCTTCAACTTACCAAGACCACAAGAGATTAGCTGGAGAGAAGCAGAACAACAGCTCAGCCCTGGCATGCTCTCATACCTCAAAGAGTCACGCCGAATAAATAACAAAAAAATGCTGAATGAGCTGAAAGTAGAGCTTCAATACCCAACACTGGCTGATGGGTTAAACGGCATTAATTCAAACCTGAGCTGAAAGATATTTAGAAGATTATTGGCGGCTTTATGGGCAAAAGCTGACGCCACCCAAAAGCATCGTGGATTTTAAGGATTATGTAAAAAGCACTGGTGTCGATACATCCTTGTCGGGGCAAGCCTACTGCTCAGAACATCAATGCTTATCAAGGAGCCCTTGGTCAAAGGATTTATCTGTGAATAAAAGATGCGACCTCATAGAAGTGGATATTATAGAAGTGGATATTAGGGAAACAATGATTCCTACCCACCTTGGTGATAACATTTACTGATGAAAAAACCAAAAGTGCTGATCAAGGCCACTGCTATCTATATTCTCTCTCCTATGATTCCACATAAAAGGAAGAACAAAGCATGAAAATAAAATATCAAGCGCCACTCCTTGGCAGCATTGCACTACTGACACTATCGCTCTTGCTTCCCAGTACACTCCTTGCAGCTAAACGACTTGTCTTCAGTGGTGGGCCGGCGGGTGGCACCTTTCAGGTGGTCGCCAATGCAATTCAAGTTTATAAACCAATTAAGACCTCCAAAGATTTCAAGCTCAAAGCACAATCCTCAGCCGGTTCGTTGGAAAATCTGCGTAAGGTCAACAAAGGGCGGGCTCATTTTGGCGTGGTCTATTCAGGGCATCTCTATCTAGGTCAAAATGGCAAGCTGAAGAACGACAGTAAGCAGTACACCGATGTGCTAGCTGTCTCCTATCTATATGGTGCACCAGCGCAGCTGGTGGTACGTAAAGGCTCCGGCATCAAGAGCACCAGGGATCTGGTGGGTAAAAAGGTCGGCGTAGGTAATGCGGGGTCTGGAGCCTTTGCCAACTGTGAGTTGTTTTTCACTCATCTGGGAATTTGGGACAAGGTCAAACGCAATGCCATGGGGTACAACGATGCTGCACAGGCGTTCGGCAACAAGCAGCTGGATGCCTTCTGGCTCTTCACCGCCTTTCCCAGCGGAGCCGCAATCATGGCAGCACAGACCAATGACATTGAACTGATTAACCTGGGCAAAGATGCAGAAGCGAGTAACTTCTATGACAGCTACCCTTACTTTTCCAAGCTCTCTGTACCCGCCAACACCTACCGTGGTGTCACACACGAGACCCCATCATTTCAGGATTCAGCACTCTGGGTAGCCAATGCCAAGGTGCCAGAGGAGACGGTATACAAGCTATTATCAACAATTTATACCGACGAAGGGCTGGCACACATGCGTGAACAGAAGAAGACCTTCAAGGAGATGAGTCTGCAAACCGGCACTAATGGCATCGTCACCCCCATGCATCCAGGAGCAATTAGGTTCTGGAAAGAGAAAGGGCTGCTTTGATTGCACCACAGACTGAAAAGTAGAGGACACAGGATTCAGAGCCAAGCGTGAAGTTCGAGAAACTGCATAAGATAGAACAGGTCATCTTCGATGGCCTGGCTCTATTCCTAGTCCTCTTCTACGCCTACTCTGCTGTACTGGAACCGGCTGCTACACAGTATCACCGCGGCATCTACATCATTATCACCTACATCCTGGTATTCCTGATTTACCAGTCAAAATCACTGGCCGGACGTATTGTCGACTATCTGCTGATCCTGCTCTCCATTGGTTCAATTGGTTACTGGATCCTCAATTTCGAAGCGATCAACTACCGCGCTGGTGCGGAGACAGAGCTGGATCATCTCATCGCCATGATCGGCGTCCTGCTCGGCATTGAGCTGGCACGGCGTGTGGTGGGTACAGTGTTCGTTATTATCGGTGCCATTATGCTGCTGTATGGCGTCTACGGTGAGTATGCGCCGGAGCTGATCTCTCACGCTGGCGATACCTTCCCCGAACTCTGCACCAGCATCTTCTACAAGAGCGACGGGGTATTCGGCATCATGGCCAATGTACTCGCCACCTATATCCTGCTGTTCGTCATCTTTGGCGCCTTCCTGGAGAAGTGTGGTGCCCAACGCTTCTTCATTAACTTCCCACTCGCAGCAGTCGGCCACAAGATTGGTGGGCCGGGCAAGGTTGCGGTTGTTGCCAGCGGTCTGTTCGGTTCCATCTCTGGCAGCGCCATTGCCAACACCGTCTCCACCGGAGCTTTTACCATCCCGATGATGAAAAAGGCTGGCTTTAAACCGCATGTTGCCGGCGCTATTGAACCTGCCGCCTCTATTGGCGGCATGTTCATGCCGCCGATTATGGGCGCCGGTGGCTTCATCATGGCCGAGCTAACCGGCATGGCCTATTCACACATCATGCTGGTCGCCCTCTTTCCTGCCTTGATGTATTTCTTCAGCGTCTTTGTCATGGTTCACTTCGAGGCAAAGCGACACAATATTGTCGGCAAAAAAAGCAAGATCAGCGCCAAAGAGATTCTTAAAAAAGAGTGGTTCTACACCCTGCCGCTGGTGGTCATCACAATCCTAATGCTCGCAGGATACTCACCCGGCTACTCTGCCATCCTCGGCACAGTCAGCTGCCTGATCATCAGTTGGTTCAGAAAGGATACTCGCATCAAACCACGAGAGTTTCTTGAAGCCTCCCGTGCCGGGGCCGAAAGCAGTCTCAAGATAGGGGCCACTGTGGGTGTTATCGGCATCATCATCGGCGTACTCACCTACAGCGGGCTGGTACTCACCTTTGCCGATATCGTCATCGAACTGGCCGATGGCCGACTCTTCCTCACCATCCTGCTGATTGCCCTCGCATCACTAGTGCTTGGCATGGGAGTCCCAGTCACCGCTGCCTACCTCATTACCGCTGTTGTGGCGGTGCCAGCCCTGACACACCTTGGTGTCAATGAGATCGCCGCCCACATGATTGTCTACTGGCTCTCTCAAGACTCCAACATTACCCCACCGGTCTGCATCGCCGCTTTTGCCGGCGCCACCATCGCCAAGGCCAACATGTGGAAGACAGCCTTTACCGCCTTCCGGTTTGCAAAATTCCTCTACCTGGCCCCTTTCCTCTTCGGCTACGTCCCCGCTTTTTCACTCAACGGCAGCACCACCGATATCCTTATCACCTTCGTGCTCATCTTCTTTGGAACCTTCGCCTATGCCTGGCTGCTGAGTGGCATTTGGTTAGACTATTTCAGGAAAGCACCTGTACATAATCATAAGGGTTAACAGTTGATTTTTTAACCAGAATTACTAGCTAGACAACTGCAGGCAAATGGCTGTTGTCGTTGAACTTAAGACAGTTAGTTATTTTGGATAATGAAAATCACGTTGAGTGAATATTTTATAAAGGTAGCGGATGTCTTCAACTTACCAAGACCGCAGGAGATCAGCTGGCAAAAGACGGAGCAACAGCTTAGCCCAGGCATGCTCTCATACCTCAAAGAGTCACGCCGAATAGATAATAAAAAATGCTGGATAAACTTGGGGTGAAACTTCAATATCCAATATGGGATAATGGATTACGTTGCATTAATTCAAACTTGAACTGACAGACATTCGAATGATAGTCGGCAGCCGGCCCAGACTGTGTGAAAACTCAATTGGAGATATAATCACATTTTCCAGTTAACGGTGCATCCTATGAGTGGATTCATAGAGGGTGAAGCTCGAACTCAAGCCACCCTATTTCCAGAGCGTCTTGATGATTACATAGCTGAAGAAAATGCTGTTTGAGTGATCGATGTGTTTATTGATAGCATAGATCTTACTGTGCTGGGTTTCAAAACAGCGCCTAAAGTGACTGCTCGACCCGCCTATCATCCTGCCACCATGCTAAAGCTCTATGTCTATGGTTATCTTAACCGCGTACAGTCATCTCGTTGTCTGGAACGAGAAGCAGGCCGTAATGTTGAATTGATGTGGTTACTTGGTCGCCTGGCACCTGACTTTAAAACTATTTCTGATTTTCGAAAAGACAATACCAAAGCAATCCGTTCAGTTTGCCGTGAGTTTGTCTTGATATGTCGCAAGCTGGATTTGTTTAGTGAAGCCTTCGTTGCCATTGATGGCAGTAAGTTTAAAGCCGACAACAACCGCGACCGGAATTTTACAAGTGCCAAGTTAAAGCGCCGACTTGAGCAGATCGATGAAAGTATTAATAAATATTTAGTACAAATAGACAGTGTTGACCGGCAGGAAGCCTCTATTGCAAAAGTAAAGACTGAGCGTCACGACTCGTTTGGATGCTGGCCTGTTGTTGATTAGGGGGGCGGTCTGAATAACTCTTAATGGCACTTAACGGACAGCTTTAAAATAAGGCTGTAATTTGTGAAAGAATAGAGTAGAGGAGGTGTATTCGTAGACAAATAGATGGCAAGATAAGGTGTAATGATCTCTTTTCAGCAAAAAACAGCTTCAATCGATAAGCTATGAAATCTATCTTCACAGCAAAGCGCACAGAAGAGGATATTCTTGCCCTGTCTCCGCATCTCTCTATTCGACACAGTAAACAGGCAAAGCGCATGGCTTTGCGGGTAGATAATTGCGCGCGCACTATGAATCTTGTTGTGCCTGAAAAGATGTCACTGGATAAAGCCTGGCGCTTTGCTTTTGAGCATAAAGATTGGATTAACGCTAAAATAGGTGAAATTCCCCCTCCAATTGTTTTCGAACACGGCGCTATCTTGCCTCTATTTGGTAGAGATAGGGCGCTTCATATAAGTAGCCGCGCGAGTTTAAAAATGGCACGTATTTCTTTAGATGACAACAGGCTAATTGTTCCAATAAACAATCATGAGACAGCTCCGCGTATTGTTCGTTTTCTTAAAAAAGAGGCCAAGAAAACGATTGGACATCTTGCTATTACAAAAGCTAAAAAAATTAACAAGCCTATAAAATCTATTCAGATACGTGATACGAAAAGTCGCTGGGGAAGTTGTGGGTCAAAAGGGCAAATCTCCTTTTCCTGGCGTTTGGTTTTTGCTCCGTGGGCAAGCTTAGACTACGTCGTGGCACATGAAATTGCTCATCTATCACACCTGAATCACGGCAAAGAGTTTTGGACTTTGTGTGACGATCTATCTGAAAACTATGCGATTGGCAAAGTGTGGATGCGTAACTATGGGCATAGTTTAATGCGCTACGGATAGTTCCTTTTCTACATAATGAAGGTTTCAATGGAAAAGATTATTTTAGAGGCTGCAACTGCAATATCGAATTCAGATGCAATTTTCATCTCAGCCGGTGCAGGTATGGGTGTGGATTCAGGACTGCCTGATTTTCGAGGTAACCAGGGTTTTTGGAAGGCATATCCATTACTAAAAAAGGAAAATCTTTCATTTCAGGATTTAGCTAATCCCATGTGGTTTCGCGCTGATCCTTTTAGAGCTTGGGGATTTTATGGCCATAGATATAAGCTTTATAATTCAACAAACCCACATAAAGGATTCAGGATTCTGCAAAAATGGTGTCAAACAAAAAAAGTAGAGCCATTTGTTTTTACTTCAAATGTAGATGGGCATTTTCAGAAATCGGGATTTCATTCGGATTCTGTCTATGAATGTCACGGTTCAATTCATCATTTGCAGTGTATAGATGGTTGTACGGATGATATTTGGGAAATCGATCAGCTTAATCTTGATGTCAATCTGGGTCGACTAATTGCAACAGGTGATTTGCCAAGATGCCCACACTGTTCTGAAATAGCACGGCCAAATATACTGATGTTTGGGGATGCAGAATGGCTACCACATCGATCAATAGTTCAAAGCCGTAACTATGATTATTGGAAAATGCAGAATACTAAATTAAAAATAATCACCATCGAAATTGGAGCGGGTAAAGCAATACCAACTGCAAGATATGCATCAGAATCTATGCCTGGGGAATTAATACGCATTAACCCACGGGATTCAGATGGCTATAACAAAACAATCTCCATTCCTTTGGGATCGCTAGAAGCGCTTAGTGCCATTGATAATGTACTGGAAGATTATTTGTAGAGGCTGGGCTGATAAAGCCTCCGAAACCTGTTCAGGTGGCTAGCCTAAGCCTCGGAGTACAGATGAATAGATTTGCATTAATCACTAATGTGTTCCAAGAGATTATCTGCAAGTTTCGTAATTGATTGTGCAGCAGGAGAGTTTGATGCGGTGCTCACCACAGGGAGGTAACTGCAAATAGAATCCAGTACAGCTTCATCTTCTGGAATCTCAGCAAGTATGGGTGGTGCAATCCCCATATAGTCATGCAGCATTTTTTTAAGTTGAAATATATTTAGTGACCGTCCTTTTAGCTGGCGGTTTATAACAAGGCAGGGGTCAAATGCGGCCACTGTTTCTGCAATAGTATCACGGCAACCGGGGCGAACCTTTTCAGCAAAATCAAGCAGGTCTGCCTTGCTTTTAAAGTCTGTCTTGCGCAGGGCTTTGTTTAGCCTGTCCTGTGAGATAAAGGCAGACATCATCTTGCGTGTTACGGCAAGCTTTATAAAGTTGAAGAGATCCAGTATTGCTGTTGGCTCAGGGGTTGCAACACAGAGTTGGTGATCAGCAAACATGAAAAAATCCAGTGAGCTGTAGTGGCTGCCTGCGCCGACATCAATAATCACAATGTCAGCGTCCAGCGACAGAATGCTGCGCATCACGCGTCCTTTGGTGGCGTAAGGCATATTGGCAGTTTGAAGGTTGTTGCCAGCCCCAACAATCAAACCTAATTTCGAACTGCCATTAATGGGTTGAATAATCTCATTCAATGAAGCGGCTTTGCGTGAGAGAAAATCATCGAGTGTGGCGGCAGGGTTAAGTAACCCGAATAGAATGTGGTCATTGGCGCCCCCTGTGTCTAAATCAACCAGTACCGTATTTTTGCCTTTGGCAGCCAATGTAGTGGCTAGATTGATGGCAACCATGCTTTTGCCACTTCCACCTTTACCCGAACCGACAGATACTAGTGTTGTCACTCATGCACCCTTTGAAATTGTTGTTTATGGTCTGTTTTTTTAAGCTTAGCAAAAAATAACCAACAGGCCAGAGTAGGTGTTTTTCTAATATAGCCGAGTAGGGTGTGATTCTTTGAACCAAGAATGGTATCGGCGTACTGCCAATGTATGGCGATTGATTGTGATACTGCTGGGGTGAATGGTTTGTTGATAAGTACTAAGTTGAGGTGAGGTATGAACTATAAAAAAAGAGGGAGGGGTTGCCCCCTCCCTCTGTTAATTTAAGGGAATCAATATAACTTGTTAGTCATCATCGCTATCCCCATCTTTATGCACATCCTTGTGCTCCTCCTCTTCCTCATCCGTGTTCTTTTCCTCGTCGTCTCCGTCTTTATCTTCATCCTTGTCTTCGTCTTCGTCTTCGTCTCGGTCACCTGATGTATCAATGCACAGTACAGATGTTATTCCAACCAGGGTGTCATTGGTTGGATCGCTGTTTTGATCGGCACTAATGGTTGCACTCCAGTTAAGCATGTAAGTTCCCGCTTTCATGCATGTGATTTTAGCTTTGAACTCGAACTGTTCAGGGTCTTCACCCGGTGTAACCTCTTCAGTAATCGATTGCTGTCTGACAGCTACGTCTAATCCTGTAGCTGGGGCGGTGACAAGTAGATTGACTGTTGCACTCTGACGGACAGATGTGCCATCACCAAGTACAACAATCTCTTTAGACTTTCTTTTGCCTTTTTTCAGCTTAATGGAATCAGGTGCCCATAGCTCAGTCAAAAATACATCTGCACCTGAGGTGATTGGAGCGATAGTGGCGGTGGTTGCATTTGAATCCATAGCGCCGTCGCCATCTACTACCGTTAAGGTGATGTTGTAGGTTCCTGCGGTAGCATAGGTGTGGGTTGGATTTGGCCCGCTGCCTGTGGTGCCGTCACCAAAGTTCCAGTCATAGGCAGTGATGACGCCATCTGGGTCTGATGAGCCACTACTGTTAAGCTGAATAGGGATGCCGACTGTACCGTTATACGGGCCGTTGGCATTGGCTGTTGGAGCCTGATTACCCATGCCGATGGTCGCAGTGGTGGTGCTTGAGTCCATGGCACCGTTGTCATCTGTTACCATCAGACTCACATTGTAGGTTCCCTGTGTGACATAGGTATGGGTTGGATTTGCTCCAGTACCTGTAGTGCCATCTCCAAATTTCCACTCATAGGCAACAAGGGTTCCATCTGGATCATCAGAGCCGGCACTGTCAAACGCAACAGGCAAGCCGACTGTTCCTGCATAAGGGCCGTTGGCATTAGCTATGGGAGGTTGGTTGGCCACGGCACCGATAGCCGCAGTAGTTGCAGCTGTATCAGCGAGACCGCCATTGTCAGTGACTGTCAAAACTACGTTGTATGTCCCTTCTGCAACATAAGTATGGGTAGGCATAGAACCTGTACCGGTGCTGCCGTCCCCAAAGTCCCATTCATAGCTGTTGATGGTTCCATCCAGATCTGTGGAGCCTGTGCCGTCGAATGCTACTGCAATATTAACCATTCCAGAGTAGGGACCGTTGGGGTTTGCCATTGGGGGTTGATTGGCTGCATCAATAGCCGCTGTGGTGTTGGCTGAATCTATCGCGCCACTGTCATCGGTGACGGTTAACGTTATGTTGTAAGTTCCTGGCATTGCATAAATGTGGTTAAGCATCATGCCTGATCCAGTAGACCCATCACCAAAGTCCCAATCATAGGCCACAATGGTTCCGTCAGGATCTGTAGATCCACTGCCATCAAGCATTACTGGTGTTCCTGTTGTTCCGGCGTATGGCCCATTGGAGTTGGCTATTGGAGGCTGGTTGCCCATAGCTATAGTGGCAGTAGTGGCTGCTGTATTAGTATCACCAGCATCATCAGTTACTGTCAGGATTATGTTGAATATGCCGGTGTTTATGTAGGTGTGTGATGGTGTGGCACCAAAGCCAATGTTTCCATCACCAAAGTCCCACTCGTAGGCAATGATGGTTCCATCTAAATCTGTAGAGCCAGAACCATCGAATGCTACTGGCATTCCTTCTGTGCCACTGTATGGGCCACCAGAGTTGGCTGTTGGAGGTTGATTGGCAGCAAGTGGATCAAGACTGCCGGTAATACCTGATGGGGGCAGGGCTGTGCTTGTGACGTTCCCCCCATCAATTGGGTTATTGGCACCGGGTGTCCAGCCTGGCTGGGTGTTAGCAATAATCTCTTCCAGGTTAGAGGCGCCTGTTGGATCACCATCAGAATTCAAGAATTCTGCAGCTGCAAAATCACGTCCATTTTGTTTGAGCTCCCAACCATAACCATTCCATTGGCCGTAATTTCCGGGGACGTGGCAGAGTGAGCAGGCAGACCCAGATGCGGCTGCATTTTCATCAGCCATTGAGGCTGGGTAAGTTGCTTGCCAGTTGTTGAGAATGCTATTAAAAGCTTTGGCAGGCGTTGCTGATATAATGATTGCCAGCGGTGTAAGTATAGCAAAGAGTGCTGCATGCATTGGCCGGAATCGTAAATTCTTCAGTTTCATCAATTTCTCTCCCCATGATGTCCTGCTGATCCCGGGTAAAATCCAGGAATCTTCTGGTTCTTTTTAGCAAGCATAAACATATGTGCTCGCAATGTTTTTATCAGCACAGACACCTATATATAAATATAGATAGCCTGTAAAAATGGTATACGGATGGTGAACTCCACAGCACTGAAAAATTGAACATAATTAGTGCCTATTCGATTTCCATATATGTGAAATTCCATGTGTCTTCTTTGGATTGCCCGGGTGCTCGTGTTTTGGTTGCTGCAAGCCATTTTCCAGAGCGCATGTCTCGAACGAAAAATCTCTTCGTTTGATAACCTAATTTATCTTTCTCCCCTTGGTTTGGATGGTTTGATACATCCTCAAATCCAGTCTTCATAAAAGCCCGATATCTCCATTACTAATGGATACAGCAGTTGGATTAGTTCTTTAGCAATGAAGTGCAGGTACCGTGCCAATCTTTAGTAATGCAAGTAATTCAATGAGTTACAGTTTTTGCTGCCCGATTTGTGCTCGTTATGTGTTGTTGCCTAGCGACACTGTAAGCATGCTATTTCGCAACGCATTGAAATATATGAGGATTGTATGTCGCCATATAGCGACAAATAGCCATAATAAATAGTTCCTGCTCTCTATAGTCTAAGCCTTGAGAAATAATTATTAGCATCCCTGATGCTGCGCTTGACCGTCTGTAACCGGGTGTGTACTGTGCCGCACTTTAGGAGCTAACTAAACGGCTATTTTGAACACCGTGTACAGGCCTAAGTCGATTCTCGGACTCATCCTTGCTGGATTCGCATTGGTTGCCACCCCATTGGTGATGGCGCTAATCAATGGCGTTTCCTATGTGGAAGATATGGCCGATCATAGTCAGCAAGCTGTGCGTCAGGTAGTTCAGATGACACAAACCAGTCGCATGCTGGTTGAGCAACTTACAGCCATGGAGCGTAATGCCCGCCAGTATCAGGTGGTGGAAAATCAGGCGTTATATGATGTCTACGTAAGCACCCATCGTCAGTTCCAGCAGACTCAGGCTCAGTTGCATGAGTTACAACCTAATCCAGCCCAGCAGCGCCGCTTGGAAATCTTGGCGGAACGAGAACAACTTTTATTCCAACAAATTAAAACCTATCGACCTGGTTCCGACCAAGGACGACAAGCGGTTCTTGAATTTGTATCTTTATCTAATTTGGCACAAGAGATCTTAGCGGCCAGTAATGATCTGGTTGATCGCGAGGAAGTGCTGATGGAAGCAAAGGCCGAGAAGGCCAAGCATGATCTCCTCTTGAATGTAATGGGGCTGGGTCCGGTAGCCCTGTTTTTGGCTGTGATATTTACGATACTGATCGCTAAACCGATCCGCCAGCTGGCTCAAGCCATACGTCAATTGGGGGATGGTCAATTTACTCGCTCCATTGCAGTTTCCGGCCCAAAAGATTTGGCCTCCCTGGGAGAGCGACTGGATTGGTTGCGGCTACGTTTGGTTGCACTGGAGCAGGAGAAGAGCAAGTTTCTTCAGCATGTATCCCATGACTTGAAGACACCACTGACTGCGATCCGCGAGGGATCTGAACTTCTTGCGGGTGAGGTCGTTGGCCCCTTGACTCCAGATCAGGAAGAGGTGGCAGTCATCATGCGCAATAACGGGATTCGGTTGCAAAGACTTATAGATGATCTGCTTAACTTCAGTCTGGCAAGTAGTCGCCAAGGGCTTTATCAGGTTCAACAGATATCGATGGATCAGTTAGTGGAAGCGGTGCTAGCTGACCACATGCCAGCCATAAAATCGAAACGCATTGATTTAGTAACTGATTTGGAGTCAATTTCCCTGGCTGGGGATAAACAGAAATTAGCAACAGTGATTGATAATCTTATTCTAAATGCTGTCAATTACTGTCCTTCGCAGGGATGTATAGATGTAACGTTGCAGCATCTTATAGATAAAGTTGTGCTCAATGTCATTGATAGCGGACAGGGGTTTAATAAAAGCGATAAGATGCGCGTGTTTGAAGCTTTCTATCAGGGGCGAGAACCCTCTCATGGTCATGTGAAAGGAACCGGGCTTGGATTATCTATTGCACAGGAATATGTCTTTGCTCACAAAGGAACCATAGAAGTGATAGAAGGCAAAACGCAGGGAGGGCACGTTCGTGTCGTACTGCCTATTAAAACAGTTGAGTACCATGCTAATGATAGTGAATAAACCTCATCTGATGATGCTCCTGCTGCTGATTGTCAACTTGAGTGCCTGCACGCTTTTTGAACAACGCAGCAATAATTTGCAATCCACAAAAACTGAACGCCAGCTCTATGGTGAAGCAGTGCAATATAAAGAAGCCATGTTGTTGCTGAAGCGGCTCAAGGCTCTGGATAACTTGCCAGCGAATCAACTTGAGGCTGCACGCAAGTCAGCAGAACGCATGTTTAAAAAGAAGCCAACCCTGGCTGCACGGTTGCAACTGGCTTGGTTGCTTGCCATGAAAAACACCAGTTTTCAGAATATTCCACGGGCATCTAAGCTTTTGGGAGTTAAGCCGAAAAGTAAGAGCCAAAAACAGCCGCCAGAAATACTCAATAATCTGCTGTACCTCGTACGGCGTATGGTGGTGGAACAGAAACTCCAACAGGATAAGTACAGGCAGGTGGTTGAAGCACTCAACACAGAGCGAGAAACCAGCGGAAATTTAGCAACAAAGATCAAAGATTTGACGCAAATCGAAGAGAGCATGATCCAACGCAAACCACTCCCTGAAGCAGAATTAAAATAATCCTAGAATATGCGATTGATTGCTTATAGGTAAATGTAACATTATGAAATCACTCAGAACTACTATGCAAATCGTCCAACTACAGGTTCTAGACTAATGACGCAATCTGTAAAGATACTGTTGGTAGATGATGATCATGATTTGCTGCGGCTTCTCTCTATTCGTCTGAAAGCAGCAGGATATAGCGTTACAGCATTGGAAAGTGCAGAGCAGGCATTGGCGCGCATTGCAGTGATCCGTCCCCATCTGGTTATCACTGATCTGCGCATGGGTGGCATGGATGGTATAGCGCTGCAAGAGGCGATTCAGGCCAGCTACCCATCCATTCCAGTCATTATCCTGACAGCGCATGGAACCATTCCGGAAGCGGTGAAGGCAACGCAACAGGGTGCTTTCAGTTTTCTTACCAAACCTTTTGACGCCAAGATTTTGTTGAAACTTATCTCCGAGGCTTTGGAGCTTCACGGTACTACCATCGACAACTCAAGTGATCTACCGAGAAGTACTTGGCGAGATGCAATTGTCACGCGTAGCCCGTTAATGGAGGATCTGCTCAGTCGACTTCAACTGGTGGCTGATAGCGATGTCAGCATCTTTATCAGTGGTGAAAGTGGAACGGGGAAGGAGCTGCTGGCGCGTGCCGTTCACCAGGCCAGTCCAAGAGCAAATAACCCTTTTCTGGCTGTTAATTGTGGTGCTATTCCAGAGCAACTCTTGGAATCAGAGCTATTCGGCCACAGCAAAGGGGCGTTTACCGGGGCCATATCAAACCACCAAGGCCTGTTCGAGGCAGCTCATGGAGGAACGCTGTTTCTGGATGAAATTGGTGATATGCCCTTCAGCCTGCAAGCTAAATTATTGAGGGTGTTGCAGGAACGCGAAGTGCGCCCCGTTGGCTCAAATAAAACCATTCCCGTCGACATTAGAATTGTCTCTGCCACGCATCGTGATTTGGAACAGGCAATGGCTATGCGGAGCTTTCGAGAAGATCTCTATTATCGACTAAATGTGGTGGCGCTGGAGATACCTCCACTGCAAGACCGGCGTGAAGATATCCCACTGCTGGCGAGGCATTTCCTATCTAAGATTGGGGAGCGGAGTGGAAAAACGGCCAAGACATTTGCGCCCGAGGCTATGGAGCTGTTGGTAAGTGCCTCGTGGCCTGGAAATATACGGCAGCTCTGTAATCTGGTAGAGCAGACGGCCGTGCTGTCTACCACTCCGGTTATTCCCGCAGCATTGGTAGAGAAGGCCCTGCGTGACAAGCTGGGTGAGATCGTCTCCTTTGCTGAGGCCAGGAGCCAGTTTGAGCGCGACTACCTCGCCCAGTTATTGAAAATAACCGGTGGCAATGTAGCTGAGGCGGCACGCATGGCCAAACGCAATCGCACGGAATTCTACCGGCTGTTGCAGCGACACCAACTTGAGCCTGCTTTGTTCAAATCAGCTCAGGTGGAATAACGCATCTCTCCTTATTGGGTGGGCAGCACAGTCTACTGAACGTTACTTTCTGTTGCTTCACTGTTAAGCATGAGAGGCTTGAGAATGCGGTCAAAATGAGCGGGTGATGTGTATTGCAGCATCTCTTTTCCTTCTGGGTTTAGCGCTACATCCAGCCCTTTGTCAGGATAGAGCCAGTGAACGATGCCAGATGACTCGGTGTGACGCTTATCAGGTTCTCCAAAGCGATTCTGAATAAGTTCGGCATCAAGATTAGCTGCTGGCAGGTATGTGATGTGTGAAATGGCGGCCTTTATCACTGAGCTGTGATCGGCCTGATCGAGTGTTATTTTTTTCTCACCACTACCTAGCTGGCTCATTCGACGCCCGCGCTCAAACATCTGTGCTGCGGTTTCTTGGTTGATATCCAGCGTTAGTATGAGGTCAGCGCGGATGCCGCTGATGTAGAGGCGTTCAAAATAGGCCTCAATAGTGTAATCACCCTGAGGTGAAGCGAACATGCTGACTTTAGCTACTTTGCTAAACTCTTTCTGTGCATCTGATAATGTATTCTGATTCAAAGTCAGATTAAATATCTTTGCGTTCCCGTTATCATCAATTGTGATATCCCAAGGCAGTGTGGGAGGGGTTTGTCGGTTTTTTCCTGTAGGAAACATAATGGCTACAGCAAGAATGACTAATATTGAAACCAATAGCCAAGGTAGAGTTTTTTTATCCATGAAGTCGCACGCGTAAGTGAATTTTTGTAATAGTAACGATTGTTGCAAGAGATATAAAACTATTACTTCATTGAATAAAAGAATTTGTCTGCCAAGCTTATTTAATTATTTTAGATCCAGGTTATTTCTGATTTTAGTTTGACGTTAGTGCTTTTGTTTGGTTAAGTTATTGTATCTTTTAATATTAATTGCCTATTGGGATAAGTATGATAAAAACAAGTTACCCTGATTTCCGGTCATGTCTAATGCAAGGTTCGCCAAATGGTGACGGGTGTTCAGGTGAAGTGAAGCAGAAGGTTGATTGTGCTGACTGTATTTTGGACTCCATGTGCCAATTGCTGGATTATGCAAAAGGTGATTCTGCGCCACCAGAGGGTATTTTGCTACGCGATAGATTTGTTGCTCGTGGAGAGTCGATTTATAGGCAGGAAGATCCTTTTCGCGCAGTCTTTGCGGTAAAGTCAGGTTCATTCAAAACGCTAATTCCTGGTGCAGATACGCGGGAACAGGTTGTTGGTTTTTATCTCCCTGGTGAGCTAATGGGTTCTGAAGGGATGGCCAACAAGTTATATCCAAGTACGGCGAAGGCCTTGGAGCCGAGCCATATCTGTGAATTGCGTATAGACCGGTTACCTGAAGCGGGGCGCCCTCTAGTACTTTTACAGCAGCGTATGATAGAGCTTTTAGGGAGTGAGATTACCTTTAACCATAAGCTAATGGCATCAATTGCCCAGCAGAGTTCTGAACAGCGTTTAGCCGCCTTTTTGCTGAGCTTGTCGCAAAGATATGGCTCAAGAGGTTATGCGGGTCATGAGTTTGCCCTCATGATGTCATGGGCCGATATAGGGAGCTATCTTGGGCTTGCCAGTGAAACAATTAGCCGGATGTTGAGTAAGTTTCAGAAAGCAAATTTGCTTGTGTTGACGAAAAAACAAATTACTTTGCTGGATATCAAAGGCCTTAGTAATTTGGCAGAAGGGATTTGATGCTAAAGCAACATTGGTAATAACTGATTGTTATTACAGTAGATACAGTCCCCTTCTAGGTTTTTTTGAATAACTGCTTATATTGTGGTAATTGCCTTATCTTGGTGCTTCTTTTCTGAGACACCAGAAACCTTAAATTAATCATCAGCTATAACTATATGTATTAAAAGAAAAATTAATTTAATTGCTATGGATGTGCAAAATTGCTTGCTGATTTACCATCAAAATTACTTGACAAATATCAAACAATATCGTGATATACGCCGTGCAATAATCCACCTTGGTCGAGCCGAATGGTTTGGTCATACCTTTAAACGAATCCAATAAGAGGGAGGGTTCATGGACGCCACAGCAGAACAAAAATACAACCTAGATGTTGTACGCTGGTTCGCCGTCATGGCGGTAGTCTACCTTGTGGTAGGTGCGTTGGTCGGGGTGTATATCGCCTCAGAATTAGCGTGGCCAGTTCTTAATTTTGATAGTCCTTATTTATCTTTTGGGCGTTTACGCCCACTCCATACCAATGCGGTTATCTTTGCCTTTGGCGGTTGTACGCTAATGGCGACAGCCTTCTATAGTGTGCAGCGCACCTGCGGTGTTCGCCTATGGAGCGATAAGATGGCCTGGTTTACATTCTGGGGTTGGAATCTGGTGATTGTGTTGGCGGTAATTACACTGCCACTGGGTATCACCCAGAGTAAAGAGTATGCCGAGTTAGAATGGCCAATCGATATATTGATTGCCGTAGTTTGGCTCTCTTACCTGTTCAACTTTGTGATGACCCTTGCTACTCGCAAGAGTTCGCACATCTATGTTTCGAACTGGTTCTTCCTTAGCATGATGATCATGATCACCTATCTACATGTGGTAAACAGCCTGGCAATCCCTGTCAGCATGTTTAAGTCCTACTCCATCTTCGCGGGTGTGCAGGATGCCATGATCCAGTGGTGGTGGGGCCATAATGCGGTAGGTTTCTACCTGACAGCTGGTTTCTTGGGCATTATGTATTACTTCGTGCCTAAGCAGGCTAACCGTCCAGTCTATTCATACCGCCTATCAGTTATCCACTTCTGGGCTCTGTCGTTTGGTTATGTTTGGCTGGGTGCTCATCACCTTCAATATACCGCATTGCCTGATTGGACTGGTTCCTTGGGTGCAGCCATCTCACTGGCAATGATCATTCCATCCTGGGGTGGTGCGTTGAACGGTATGATGACGCTATCCGGTGCTTGGGACAAACTGCGTACAGACTATGTACTGCGCTTTATGATCATGTCATTGGCCTTCTACGCGATGTCTACCTTTGAAGGTCCGGTCATGTCTATTAAGACTGTGAACGCACTTTCTCACTACACTGACTGGACAGTCGGCCACGTGCATTCAGGTGCTTTGGGTTGGGTTGCGATGGTTGGTATCGGTGCGCTCTATCACTTGGTAACCCGTTGTTTCCATACTGAGATGTACTCTGTGAAGCTGATTAACCTGCACTTCTGGGCAGCTACCATTGGCGCTGTTGTATACATCGTCTCCATGTGGGTCTCCGGCATCATGCAGGGTCTGATGTGGCGCGCATATGACGACTACGGCACCTTGGCTTATACCTTTGCTGAGTCTGTTGAAGCGATGCATCCTTACTACGCCATGCGAGCTGTCGGAGGCGGAATCTTCCTCTTCGGTGCTGCGATTATGTTGTTCAACGTGATCATGACCGTTCGCCAATCTTTTGCAGAAGGTCGTGTAGAGCAGGCTCGTACTGCTTCACTCTCTTCAGCTACTGCATAGGAGATTCGAGTAATGTCAGAAAATGAATCAAAAGGCATCCAAAGCTGGGTTGAGACAAATGTCTGGGGCTTGGTGCTGATGACGGCCATTGTGGTCTCTATTGGCGGTATTGTAGAGATTGTCCCGCTCTTCTATATGAAGAGCACCTTTGAACACAACAAGTATCCGGAGATTGTATGGGATGGCGTTGGAAAGCGTCCTCTGGCTGAGTGGAAGACGGGTGATGGTATTCGCCCACATCGCCCACTTGAGGTCGCTGGACGTGATGTCTATATTCGTGAGGGTTGCTATCTCTGTCACTCACAGATGATTCGTCCTTTCCGTGATGAGAAAGAGCGCTATGGACACTACTCTCTGGCCTCTGAATCGATGTTTGATCATCCGTTTCAGTGGGGTTCAAAACGAACCGGTCCTGATCTTGCCCGTGTAGGTGGCAAGTACTCTGATGTGTGGCATCGCAAGCATCTGCGTGCACCACGTGAGGTCGTGCCAGAGTCAGTCATGCCGAACTATCCTTGGTTGGATGAAAACATGCTGGATCCAGAAGCAATTGAGTCCAATATGCGTGGCCTGAATACCGTTGGCGTCCCTTATGCCGAAGCAGACTTTGCTGCTGTAAAGGCAGAGACTGAAGGTAAGACAGAGATGGATGCTGTTGTCGCCTATCTGCAGGTACTGGGTACCATGGCAAAACTTGACGATAGCAAGGCTTACCGTGAGTAATCTCGGCGAGTACTTTTCTACGGATTGGGCGGCGATGACCACGAATGATTGGGTGGGTGTATCCCTGACTGTGGTCGTCTTCCTCCTGATACTTGCAGCTTACATTTACGCTCTTTATCCAAAAAACAGGGAGACGCTTGAAGCTCAACGCTTTATCCCTCTGGACGATGAGCAATTTGATGGTGGAGAAAAACATGGCGGATAAGAATCCTTTTCCAGGTGAAAACAACACCGGGCATATATGGGACGATAACATTCGTGAATTGGCTAACCCTATTCCACGCTGGTGGATGCTTTCATGGTATGCCAGCTGTGCATGGGTGCTGATTTATGTGTTCATATATCCTTCATTGCCGATTGGTGATAAACCAACAGCTGGCATTATGGGATGGACGGCAATTGGTGAGTTTGAGGAAGGAATGGCTGAGGTTGAAGCTATTCGTGCTCAATATGAGAACCAGATAAAGGATATGACGGCAGAGCAAATCCTGGCAGACGCAGGCTTGTCTGACTATACCGTTGCCTCTGTAAAGGTTCTTTTTGGCGACAATTGCGCTGCATGCCATGGTTCAGGCGGGCAGGGTGCTCCCAGCTTCCCAGTGATTGCTGATGATGATTGGCTCTATGGAGGTGGTATCGACAAGATTGAAGAGACCATTACCAAAGGTCGTAAAGGGATGATGCCTGCGCACGGAAGCAAGCTCTCTGCTGAGCAAATTGATACTCTGGCAAACTATGTTGTGGGCTTGAGTGAGGGTAAGGATGACCCGGCAGGAAAGGCACTTTGGATGGCAAATGCCTGCTTTGCCTGCCACGGCATGACGGCTACGGGTAATCAAGCTATGGGCGCGGTGAATCTAACCGATAGCGTCTGGCGTTTTACACCAGGTGGTGTTGAGAGTGCAAAGCAGACCATCACTCACGGTGTAAATTTTCCGACTGATCCTAAGAGTCGCGAAGCAATCATGCCAGCCTTTGCTGAGAAACTCTCTGCTAATGATATTAAAAAGTTAGCAGTGTATGTCTATAAGCTGGGCCAGCAGTAAGCAGAGCCAAAGTGTGGGGTCTGTATTGAGAATTAATCGAGATACAGACCCCATTAATATGGAGTAATGCTCTAACAACAGGATGTGATTTTTGGGGTGTTGTCATCTGTGTGGTAGGCTCGGCAGTAGTAGACTATTTGACTATTTATTAGTCAAAGTTGTTAAGTCAAAAGATCAAGAGATAACACAACAGGATCCCAAGTGAGTACACAGCCTTCCCATTTACATTTTGCAGCCCTAGATGATTTGCTGGAAGAGGCCGATAACTGGCATGTAAATACCGGCGATGAAACCATTCATGCAAAACGAATGGGAGGCACGTGGCGCAATATCAAGTGGTTAAGCAGTTCAATATGGCTGTTTATGTTCTTGGGACCATACTTGCGTTGGGATGACCGGCAAGCCATTCTTTGGGATATCCCCAGCCGTCAATTCCACCTTTTTAATATCACCATCCTTCCTCAGGATCTGTGGATCCTTGCTCTTGTGCTGCTGTTTTTAGCCATTAATCTGTTTGCAATAACAGCATTTTCAGGACGGGTGTGGTGTGGATTTCTCTGCTTTCAAACGGTGTGGACAGATATTTACACCTGGGTAGAGGAAAAGTTTGAAGGTGCCCCTCAACAGAGGAGAAAGTTGGATAGGGCCCCCATGAGCTTGAATAAGTTTAGTAAAAAACTGGGTAAGCATGCTTTATGGATTATCGTGGCCATGCTTACCGGCATCAGTTTTGTAGCCTGGTTTACTGATGCCTACGCAATGTGGATTGACCTGTTTACACTTAAGTTGCCTACAACCGCCTGGGTGACGATTTTGATGTTTACCGCTGGGACATATCTTTTGGCTGGCTTTATGCGCGAGCAGGTTTGCATGTGGCTTTGCCCCTATGCGCGTATTCAGGGTGCAATGGTTGATGTGACATCCATTATTCCCACTTACGATTTTCACCGAGGGGAACCACGAAGCCGCAAGAAAAAAACGGACAATGATGGGCAGGAAAAAATAGGTGATTGCGTGGATTGCAATCAGTGTGTCGCTGTTTGCCCTACGGGCGTTGATATTCGTTTGGGACAGCAAGAAGGCTGTATCATGTGCGCTTTGTGCCTGGATGCATGCGACTCGGTTATGGACAAAGTGGGACGCCCCCGTGGCCTGATTCGTTATGAATCATTGAATGGCCTTGAGGGTAAACCTTGCCCGCCTGTATATAAGCAGCCGCGCATTGTTATAACGAATCTAATTATTCTCGCAACGCTGGTAGGCATTTTCTATGGCCTAAGTAATATTGATGCAGTTGACCTGAAGGTACTACATGCGCGACAACCGCTTTATGTTTTGCAGAGTGATGGCTCTATTCAGAATAAATACACGCTTAAAATTCTGAATAAGCTGGCAAACGATGTGAAGGTAAAGGTTAGTGTGACTGGTCCAGAAGGGCTTGTGATAACAAGCGATCAGATGACTATGGCGCAGCATGGTACAGTGACGCCCATGACAGTTTATGCGCGTGTTCCCAGAAAGAATCTAACAGTTGAATCTCAACCTGTTATTTTTCATATTGAAACAGTTGGCTCGAACGAGCAGTTTTCCAGTAATCGGGAAAGCGTTTTTATCGGCCCTAAGAGGTAATGACTATGGCACATACAGCTCCAGCTTCACATCAATCCGCATGGCGCAGTCCTTGGGTATATGGTTGGTTCTCTGTTCTTGTTGTTGTTATGACAGCTAACTTCATCATGATCTACTTTGCAGTGGATAATAATCCAGGGCTGGTGGTTGAAGATTATTATGATCGTGGTCAGAGCTATGAAAAAAATATGGTGGCGCGGATGGCAAAAAATCCGGGCTGGGAGATGCATATCTCAGAACCTAAAAAGCTGCGAATGAATAAACCAGCCATTGTTGAATTTAGATTGGCGACAAAAGAGGGTGGGGCAGTTAACCCTGATAGCGTCACTTTCTATGCTTATCGGCCTTCGAGTGCTAAAGCAGATTTTTCACTCCCTATGCAAGCGGTCGGTAATGGCCTTTATCAAGCTGAAGTGACCTTTGAGCTTAAAGGTATATGGGACGTTTTAGTTAGCGTAGAGAAAGAGGGCGAAGAGTATAATGAGTCCCTTCGTTTTGGCGTTATGCCTGCTAGATAGCAGGTAAATGCTGGCAATTGCATAAATTGTATATTGCTAGCTGCGCTATAAACAGTGTCCGTGGCTAGTAGCAATACAGCAGATACCATCAGTGGTGCGCCATCATTGGCAGAGACGGCCTGCTTTCATTGCCAGCTGCCACTACCTGAAAAAGATGTTATCCAAGCAACAATAAAAGGACAGAATCATCTGTTTTGTTGCAATGGATGCAAGTCTGTTTGTGAAGCCATTTTCCAATCTGGACTCGATGGTTTTTATAAACGCACGCCTGAAAATGGCGTACTGGCCCCTCCTCCTGAACTACCAAAAGACCTTGAGCTTTATGATCTGGATGCTGTTCAGGAAGAGTACATTCATGAATTGGGTGAAAGCAGGGAAATCAACCTGCTTGTAGAAGGTATCCACTGTGCTGCCTGTGTCTGGTTGATTGAACATACGCTGAAGGCAGTGCCTGGCGTTATTAGTGTGGCCGTTAATCTTTCAGCCAAGCGACTCTTTGTAAAGTGGGATAACAACCGTCTGCAACTGTCTGGCATTATTCAGCGCCTGGGGCAGATTGGCTATTCAGCGGTACCTTTTGACCCTGAAGCGGCTGAAGGTGCACTTCAACGGCAAAACCGCAATCTTCTTTATCGAATGGCATTTGCTGGCTTTGCCATGATGAATTTGCTGTGGGTTTCTATAGCGCTCTACAGCGGTGCGGATAAAGGCGAGTTTCGTGAAATGTTTCACTGGATTGGCTTTGGTATTGCAACGCCCACACTCTTCTATTCTGGTTTTCCCTTTTTTAAAGGCGCTTGGACCGGGTTGCGCAATCTTCATCTGGGTATGGATTTGCCTATTGCCATTGGCGCGACGATTACCTACCTCTATTCGATTTATGTGACTGTATCAGGCACCACTGTGGGTGAGGTCTATTATGATACGGTCGTAAATTTTGTATTTGTTATTCTGGTTGGCCGTTATCTTGAAGCGATGTCAAAGCGTCAGGCAGTGGCATCGACACAGCGTTTGTTGGATCTTCAGCCGCGAGTGGCAACAGTGTTGCGTGATGGTGAAGAGTCGATTGTACCCATCCGTTCGGTCAAGCCAAATGAAATTGTGCTGGTGAAACCTGGAGATAAAATTCCGGTTGATGGGCTGATCCTTGAAGGCCTTAGCACAGTGGATGAGGCCATGTTAACAGGTGAGTTTGAGCCTGTTACCAAAGAGCAGGGAGGTCATGTTTCAGCAGGCACTATTAATGGCCATGGCATGCTAAAACTACAGGTGGAGGCTGTGCTCAAGGATACAGCGCTCGGTCGTATTATTCGCCTGGTTGAAGAGGCTCAAGCCAGTAAGGCTCCCATACAGCGCTTTGCTGACCGTATTGTTCCCTGGTTTGTTTTGGCAACGTTGGGGCTAGCGACATTGACTTTTATCTGGTGGTTGGACAGTGATTTTGAATTGGCTTTGATGGCTGCTACCTCAGTGCTGATCATCACCTGTCCCTGTGCCTTTGGGCTTGCCACACCAATGTCTATTGCTGTGGCCTCAGGCCTTGGCGCGCGCCATGGCATTCTGGTTAAAAATGGTGCGGTATTAGAGACGCTCTCCGGTATAGATCACTTTGTCTTTGATAAAACAGGTACCCTGACTGAAGGGTGCATGACTGTTTCTAGGATTTATCTAAAAACAGGATGTTGGGTGCCTTGCGCTGAAACAGAAGGTGTGCCTGACGAAATTAAAAAGCTGTTTGAATATATAGGGCCAGCGGAGCGATATTCTGAGCACCCTATCGCGCAGGCTATTCTTGAATGTATCTCTTCCAGTGGAAAACCCATTGAGGCGAAGGACGCAACAGGATTTATTAACCGGCCGGGTTTTGGCATCAAAGCTGAGGTGGCGGGCAAAGTCGTATTGGCAGGGACATCTGCCTGGCTTGATCAGAATCAGATACAACGAGACGAGGTTTTTGATCATCAAGTGCAGGCGCTGGATGAGCAGGGTATTGGCTCTCTGCGTTGTGCTATTGATGGGCAAGAGGTTGCGGTTATTGGCATTGAGGATCAAATTCGTAGCGATGCCCCCGCACTTGTGCATGACTTAAAACAAGATGCCATAAAAGTCACGCTGCTCAGTGGTGATCGGCAGCGAACTGCTGAAACGATTGCTAAACGACTGGGTGGCATGAAGGTTATTGCAGAGGTCTTGCCAGAAGATAAAGACCAAACTATCACCGATCTGCAACAGCAAGGGGGTAGAGTGGCGATGGTTGGCGATGGTGTCAACGATGCGCCTGCTTTGGTTCGCTCTGATGTGGGCATCAGTCTTGGTTCTGGCACAGATGTTTCAATCGCCAGCTCAGATATCGTGCTGATGAGCAACGAACTGGCAAAAGTTCGCTTGGCTGCAGCGCTCTCCCGCCGTACTCTCCGCACTATTCGACAGAATATTGCCATCTCCATCCTCTATAACCTTATAATGGTGCCCTTGGCGATGTCGGCCATGATAACTCCGCTGGTGGCAGCCATTTCAATGCCGATTAGCTCGCTGCTGGTCATTGGCAATGCCGCCCGGATCCGAACTCTGTTCAAATAGAGGGCTTGGAAAAAATATTTTCCAGACTCTTAAAGTAGAAGGTACCAGTTTATGGAAGTGATTTATGGCTTGATTCCAGGCATGGTTATCCTCGGACTAATAGCTGTGGCTGTACTTTTCTGGGCCGCAAAAAGTGGGCAGTTTGATGATTTAGAAGGCGATGCTCAGCGTATCCTAATGGATGATGACGAGTTGCCTTTACAGGATAACAATGAGTTGAAAGAAGCTGATTCAACTTCTGATAAAGACTCAAGCAACCCTCAAGAAAAGGGAGGAGAGTGAGATGTCAGGTAGCATTAAAGGTACCCAGACCGAAAAGAATCTATTGATCGCTTTTGCAGGAGAATCTCAAGCCAGAAATAGATATACCTACTATGCCGGTGCCGCAAGAAAAGAGGGATTGGTGCAGATTGCAGATATCTTCGAAGAGACAGCAAATCAGGAAAAGGAGCATGCCAAACGTTTCTTCAAGTTTCTTGAGGGTGGAGATGTTGAGATTACCGAGACATTTCCAGCGGGCACTATTAACGATACGCTGCAAAACCTTCGTGCTGCCGCCGCAGGTGAAGAGCATGAATGGACAGAGATGTATCCAGCTTTTGCCAAGGTTGCCAGGGAAGAGAATTTTGAACAGATTGCTACAGCCTTTGAGGCAATTGCTGTGGCTGAGAAACAGCATGGTAAACGCTACAAGGAACTCGCAGATAATTTGCAAGCAGGTAAAGTATTTAAACGAGGCGACAAAGTTGTCTGGCGATGCAGAAACTGTGGTTATCTGCATGAGGCTGAAGCGGCACCTGAGCTGTGTCCTGCTTGCTTGCACAAACAGGCGCATTTTGAATTGCTTGCAGAAAATTGGTAACTCATACAGTCACTTAGTTTAAGCGAGATTGGCTGTGGAAGAACTCTGGTTACCCTATGCGAGCGCGCTTGTTGTTGGCTTGTTAGGTGGTGTTCATTGTGTAGGGATGTGCGGTGGCATTGTCAGTGCATTAACCTTTGGATTGCCTGAGCATGAGCGCAATCGTTTTGTTTCACTACTTCCCTATCAAATTGCATATAACGCAGGTCGAATCTGTAGTTATGCGGTAGCGGGAGCAATAATGGGTGGTTTGGGGATGCTGCTCACAGACCTAATGCCCCTGCATGTGGCTCAGCGGATCTTGCTCGGCATCGCCGGGTTCTTTATGGTGCTATTAGGTCTCTATCTTGCGGGATGGTGGAAAGTCTTGAGTCGCATTGAATTGGCTGGGTCACATCTATGGAAAAGCATAGAACCCTTTGGGCGAAACTTATTGCCGGTACGCACACCTGGGCAAGCACTTAAGATAGGCTTGGTGTGGGGATGGTTTCCATGCGGACTAGTTTATAGCATGTTGATCAATGCTATTGCTGCTGGGAGCATGTGGAATGGAGCGGGATTGATGGTGGCTTTTGGCTTGGGGACATTGCCTAATTTAATGTTAATGGGAGTTTTGGCGGGCACAGTATCAAAGCTTACTCGTTCCCCTTTAACCCGGCAGATAGCTGGAGCTATCGTAATGTTATTTGGCCTGATTACTTTATGGCGAGCCATTTAGCAGCAAGTTTTAAGCATAATCAATAGGGCATATTTGCAGTTATTCCTTCTTACTTTGGTGACAGGAAAAAATCTGAACATATTGTTTTATGCTTCAGTATTATGTGTAATACCGTAGTTTTTCTTATTAAATTGTGATATATATCATGTTTATTGGCCGCCATAAAAAATACTATCTCATCAAATAAGGGTGACAACCACCTAAGGTCAATGTAGCCGGACAAGGAATATCCAGACTGTAACTATATGAATTATAATTGGTTATTCTAAATTAAGGGTTGGGGACTAAATTTCCACTATGACTAGCAGCAATGATAAATCATCAAAGCCCAGCTCTTGCAAAGAGGTGGCCTGTAATAATTGCGATTTCTCAGAAATCCAAGATGTCATGCTTGGCATTGAAGATGTATCTGTTATTGCGCAGTTACTAAAACGCCGACAGCAGGTGCCAAAAGGTGAAGGGTTATTTCGCGCAGGCCAGCCTTTTCATGCTGCATATGCTGTAAAGTCGGGCACCTTCATGAGTTACCGTTTACTAGAGGGTGGCGAGGAGCAAGTGCTTGGATTTCATTTTCCTGGCGAGTTGGTTGGCCTTGATGCCATTAAAGATGGGCAGTATTCATACTCGGCCAAAGCGTTAGAAGCTGGCTCGATTTGCGAATTGTATTTTAATGATTTAGCACTGCTTGGTGATGGCGTTGTTGATGCTCAAAAGAGTCTTCTTCGAGCTATGGGCGGGCAGATCAACCAGGCGCAGAGACAATCTCTTCTAGCTGCCAGACAGGCGGCAGATGAACGTATTGCAGCTTTCTTGCTCAATATTTCCGAACGATTTAATAAACGCGATCTTTGTTCAACAAGTCTACGTTTAGCTATGTCCCGGCAACATATTGCAAGCTATTTGGGTGTTGCAGTAGAAACCATTAGCCGTGGCTTAAAACGTTTCCAGACAATGGGACTCCTCAAAGTTAGTGGTAAACAGATTGAATTATTGGATAAAGCCGGGCTAGAAAATATTGCACGTGTTCCTCCATCCTCATCTTAGATTGCCTTGCCCGATACAATGAATGTAAGCATCACAATCAATAATTGATTGTGATGTGGGGCATTGGTGCTTGCCTGATCAAATTCTGATTATCCACGGTATTTTCATCCTTTCGTTATTTTTCTGTTCTAGCATCATTTCACACTGAAAATACGTGAAGTGATGACTCCCTGATTTTCTGTTTTTTGCAGCAATCTATTGCGTTTGTGACAACGTAATATTTTCCTCTCAAATTGATGTATCTCCTCTATATATTTGTGCTACAGATGCGGGGTTTATTATTACTAAAATATCAATTATATCAATGTGATAGTGGTTGTTTAAATGATGCTTAAATATAAGCGTTTGCTGTTGAAAAAACAGCAGGGTCTTTATGCGCAGACAGCAGGGGAAACCGCTTAATACCGACTCAAAAAATGCTTATACACA
>Ga0316192_10000466_pt1 | contig 29624 bp, 26 predicted proteins | sample MerIslwburrow_MG_FD_204931 | JGI IMG/M metagenome (GOLD analysis project Ga0316192, IMG submission 204931) | Coastal sediment microbial communities from Maine, United States - Merrow Island worm burrow | ecosystem: Environmental > Aquatic > Marine > Coastal > Sediment | place: USA: Maine...
TATTCGACTTCTCAGAGGAGGAGACTCAATGGTGAGATTGGCCAGTCGATAATAGAGATCTTCTCTAAATTCACCATTTTTAATTTGTACTTCTAAATTTTTGTGTGTGGCAGCTAAAACACGAATCTCCACTCTTCTGGTCTGATTGTCGCCAAGTCGTCTTGTTTCTCCATTTTCGAGAACTCTCAATAAACTTGTTTGTACTTCCAGAGAAGCATCGGCAATCTCATCAAGAAACAGTGTGCCATTGTTGGCTTCTTCTATCAATCCCACCCGAACACTATCAGCACCCGTAAAAGCACCTTTTGAGTGTCCAAATAATTCAGACATCAATAGCTCAGATTTTATTTGGCTACAGTTAATTGTGACAAACGGGCCTTTTGAATGTCTCAGGCTCTGTAGTGAGCGAGCAATAAGCTCCTTGCCTGTCCCTGTCTCTCCAGTAATGAGTACAGAGTGTTTAGTAGGGCCAATTTTGGCAATGAGTTGTCGTACAGTATCCATTTGTTCAGAAGATCCGACAAGCTCTCCAAATTGCATCACAGAGTCACGTTTCAATTGTCTATTTTCTGACTCTATTTCATGTCTCAGGCAAGCTCTTTTTAAAACGATTTCAATTTCTGGCAAACGAACAGGTTTAGTGAGGTAGTCTTGTACGCCTAAATCAAAGGCTTCGCGAGTGATTTGGAGATTACCTTCGCCTGAGAGCATAATTATAGGGATGTTAATGTTTTTCTCTCTTAGATCAGTTAAAGTTTGCAATCCATCTCTATCAGGCATGTGCCAATCTAAAACGATAACATCAGGGTTCCAAGTGATCGCCTTTTGAACAGCTTCTAAGCCACTTGTTCCTGTTTCAATATTGAAGCCAATTCTTATTAATTCGGCTTTAAAGACATGCAGAAAATCAATATCATCATCGATTAGTAAAATACGAGGTTCTGTCATTTTTTTAATACCAAGTTGAATGTGGTTCCATTTTCATTACTCTCAAAAGTAATTTGTGCATTAATTTGTTTACACAAATGTCTTGAAATAGCTAAACCCATTCCATTGCCATCTTTGCGTGTTGTGTAGAATGGTTCAAAAATGTGTTTGCTATCATTTTCTGAAATTCCTTTTCCGTTGTCTGTAATTGATATGGTTACGTTTTCGGCTGTTTCATGGCAGTCTAATTTTACATGACCGTGCATTTTACTATGGTCACAAGCGTTACTTAATAGGTTTGAAATAATTTGTTGTACGACAATTTCGTCAGTATTTACGTTTAGTGATTCTGGGAAGTTGTTTGTTAATTTAATTTCTTCATCTTCAAATCGTGAGAGTGAAAGTGTCACAATGCGCTGCAAGGCAGAGACTAAATCGGTTAATTTGATAACGGGCTTGCCAGCCTTCACTAAATTGAGAAGTTTGAAAGTTATATTTTTGCAAAACAGTGAATTTTTCAAAATGATTTCAGAGTATTCTTTTATTTCTTCGAGTGACTTTTTCGTAGTTGGTGCTTCTGAGCGTGCCACTAACCCTTCAGCGCAGGTTGTGATGGTTGCTAAGGGGTTGTTGATGTCATGTGCTATTCCAGCAGAAAGTGTTCCTATGGCAGCAAGTCTTGAGGTCTTTACAAGTTGTTCTTGTGTGTGTGCGAGTTCTTGAGTGCTTGTTTCTACCCGTTGTTCTAATGTTTTGTTGTGTTGTTCGATTTTATGTTGTTGGTTTTTAATTGTCGTGTCTGCACGCCATATCCAGAAAAAAAGTGTTAAGAACAATACTCCCATCGTTGAAACTGTGATTAAGGCAATATTACGTTGAGCATTTTGTATTTCTTGACTTATCAGTTCCCCGTTTTGATAAAGTTCGGTCACACCAACAATTTTACCTGTTTTCTTCAAATTCGAGTCGTATTCAGATGTGGGTGTGTAAGTTTCGAGGAGATCGTGTTCAAGGGAGCTGCCTCCAATGTCAAAATGAGTTGATGCTTCCTTCAACAATGAAGACGTATTGTTTTTGAGGGCGCTTATAACATTGGGGTTTTCGTCCATAAAAATGCCGACATCACTTTTTCTTGTGCTGTAAAAAATTTCGCCAACACTATTGTAAAGAACGACTTTTTCAATTTTGAAGGAGTCTACATTTTCATTGATGATGCGTTCAAGTTCTTTGTAATCGCTTTCGTTTTCGAGATCAATTTCTTGGACAGATTTAATTTTGGGCAACACAAAGTGCCTGAATATTTGTTGATTGAGGTGCTCAGAAACCTGAACGGCATAGGACTCGCTGTTTTTGAGGATGCTTTCTTTTTCTTGAATACTGATAAGCCACATAACAACGAAAGTGGCAGCGCTGATGGTGGCAACGCCTGCAATGGCAAACCAGAACGTGAGAGACAGAATGGGTTGTTTTGAAGATGCTGTCATAAATTACCTATCAATAAGAATAATACAATAAATTCACAATAATTTCTTTAGATGTTAATATTGGTATCTTGACTGCAAATATTGCAGTCAGTCTGCAAAACCTTGCAGTTGCTATGTGCTTTTTAAGTTGTGATTGTATTGTCTTAGCTCATTTTTTAAGTTTTTAGTATATGGCACGGTATTTTCTTACAGTCTTTAACAAATGCCCAAGAAAGGTCTTGATATGAAACGTCTTTGTTGTTTGATTGTGACACTACTTTGTACCACAGCCTGTGGAAATGTTGAATTCCATGAGCGTGAACGTTTGAGTGATCGCATCATGATCTTTGATTACGATGGTCTTGGGGCAGATATGAATGGCCATATTATGACTCCTCGTCAGGGCGCTATAGGAGGATTTACCTCTGTGGGTGCAGGGGGTTGTGCGTGCAATTAATTAAATACACTTTTCTGTCAACCTTATTGATTGCGGTTGCATTTATAGGCGGGAGATTGTTGGCTGAAGATGCCAAAAAAGAAGAAGATCGTTTTGAAATCAAGCAGGGTGTTTATCAGCAATCAGATAGTGGTGGGCAAGAGTTGGTTGATGAGGATGAGACAATTTTTGAAACCATCATTCTTGTGAGTAAGAAGATTGATGATAAAAATACCGTGAATTTCAGATTTCTTGCAGATATTATTTCATCTGCGTCAATAGAAAGAGATCACAATCAAAACTATAGGGCTTTGCAATCAGGTGCAAGTGGGAATACAAATTTTGCAGGGACTATAGGTTGGACGCACAAATTTGATGGCTTTGATTTGGGATTGAATGGAAGCTTTGGTAAAGAATACGCATACGATAGTATGGGGTATGGCATCAACGCGACAGTCCCATTAAATAACAACAATACGATATTGACAGGGCGTCTTCAATTTTACAATGACACGGTACGAATGATCCGTTTTGATGGCCGTGAAGATGCAGACAAAGATAGAGATACATTTACTGTAGAGTTTGGGGTTATCCAAACACTGACTCCCGAAGATATTCTTCATATTTCATTCAACCACACAGAACAAGATGGTTTTTTGGCAACTTCCTATAATTCAGTTTTTTTGAATAATGTGTTGAGCACAGAAACAGAAGAGGTTTCACCTAAAGATCGTTCGCGCAATGCTTTGACGACTCGTTATAAACATTCTTTGGACAAAATGAGTTCCTATGAGATGGGTTATCGACTTTATGATGATGATTGGGGTATCAACTCTCACACACTGGACTTTAGATACTTCCAATACAACAAAGATAAAAGCCTTCTTCATGAACCGCACTATCAGTTTTATCTTCAATCGGAAGCGGATTTCTATGAGGAAACCTTCACAGGCTTTACAGGTGTGGAGCGGACTTCTGATCCGGATTTGGGAGATTTTACTGCTCACGCATTGGGTTATAAGGTGACTGTATTTAAGCCTAAATGGTTTGGTTACGAAGGTGATTGGGATTTTGATTTTACTTATGTCTCTAGGTCGAATGACTTGAATAGTATGTGGTTTGTTACCGGTTATAAGACGGATTTTTGATAATGAAAAAGATTAATGTGTTATTGTTGTTTGTATCGCTTATCCTTTGTTGGGGGTGCTCAAAAAACCACGTTGAGCCTGAAAATTTTGTCAAGAATAAAAATGTAGAAGCTCCTAAGTTTAGTTTGAAAGATGTTAATGGTGCACTTTATTCGTTTCCCTTAAAAAATGAAAAACCGACTTTAATTGTGTTTTGGGCATCTTGGTGTGTTCCTTGTGTGAAGGAAATCCCACATGTGATTGAGCTTCAAAAGAAATGTGGAAATAAGTTAGAAATATTAGGTTTGAGTGTTGATAAAGATGAAGAACATCTTAAAAAGTTTGTTACCGAACGTAATATTCCATATAAAATTTTACTAGACACAAATGCAATGACAGCAAAAAAATATGGTTACAATGCCACACCCTATCTGGTTTTGGTTGATTCGAAGAATAGAGTTAGATTTAAAACAACTCATATTGATCAGGAGTTCAATACAGCCCTGAAAACAGTACTTTCCGAATGAAACCCATATGGATGATACCTTGTATCATAGTCGCTGTTATTGTCGGGTTTTATACATCTTCCCAAAAAGTTGATGCTCCAAAGAATGATTTTTCAACGCTATTTGAAGGTACTAGCAAACTTGCCTATGACAGATCTTTACCTGTAGTTGAAAAAACGGCAGCGTTAATGGGAACTGAAATACAAATTATTATTCTCACAGGTAATAAAGATTTGGCTGATAAGGCCATTGATGAAGCTCTCAAAGAGATGAAGCGTATCGAAGTCCTGATGACAGACTGGAATGAAGAAAGCGAATTCTCATCAATAAATCGATTGGCTGGAATCAAGCCTGCCAAAGTGAATGAAGAAATTATATTTTTGGTCGAAGAGGCCAAGAGAATTTCAGAGATCACCAATGGGAAATTTGATATTTCTTATGCTTCAGCGGGCAAATTTTGGGATTTTAAAAAGAAACCTCCAGAAATCCCTAATCCAACTATAATTAAGGAGGCTATATCAAAAATTAACTACAGAAATATTGTTGTTGATCGAGAGGCTGGAACGGTCTTTCTCAAGAATAAAGAAACACGTATTGGTCTTGGTGGAATAGCAAAAGGCTATTCTGTTGATTGTGCTATCAAGATAATTGAGAAAAAAGGATTTAAAAACTTTGCAGTCAATGCAGGTGGTGATTTAACAGTTCGTGGAAAAAAAGATGGTAAACTGTGGTGGGCTAGCATTCGCGATCCTCGTAATAAGTCGAAAAATATTGCAATTCTACCGGCTAGTAATGTGTCAATTGTGACATCGGGAGATTATGAACGATATTTTGAAGTAGAAGGTAAAAGGTATTGTCATATTATAGACCCGACAACTGGTTATCCCGTTGATCATTGTCGGAGTGTGACGGTTATGGCCAAAAAAGCTTATTGGGCGGATGCGTTGGCTACAGGTATTTTTGTGTTAGGGCCAGAAAAAGGTATGGCACTTATCGAATCACTTGAAGGTGTTGAGGGGATGATTGTTGACTCAAACAGTGAAATAACTATTTCAAAAAAACTTAAGGAGAAAAACTCAAGCAGGCCAAGTTTTAAATGAGAAAGCGAATCACACTTGCATCATTTTTTGGATTTGCAAGTTTGGCATTTTCTTTTTCACCAACTCTTCCTTTGTATGCAAAGAATCTTGAAGTGTCGGCCTATGATAAGCGATGAACATAATCACCAATACTTACAGAACTCAGGTCAAAATCATTTACAGGATTTTCCATAGTTTTGCGAGTTTGAATCACGGCATCTTTGGGATTGAATAAATAGCTATTCAATTTTTTTGAAAGATGTTTTTTTATGATATTTTGACCTTTAGGGCCGATAAAAATACAGCGTTTACCGAAGCTTCAAAACTACTACCTAAAACAAAAGGCAAAAAAGTTCACACCTCAACTATCTGGAGATGGTGTCAGCATGGCCACAAAGGGGTCAAGCTTGAGTATCATCGTCTTGGTCGGCTCTTATGTACCTCTGTTGAAGCCCTTGAACGATTCTCAGCACAATTATCGAAAAATGACATTCTCCTCGAAAAAACAAGTAAGAAAGCACCACTAAAAAAGACTACGACACATGACCAAAAGGTGAACGCTTTTCTTGATAATCAAGGTTTGTAACCTTACTCTTTCCCCTTCAATTTTCATCAAACAAAGTCATACGTTTGGTCATACGTTTGGCTTCAAAGTCATACGTTTTGTTGCATTGAACATTGTCTCTTGCAAAACGATTCACTTTGTAATATCTTATTTATTAGCGAATTACGCTTTTTATGGTGATTCGGAGTGTAGCCCTCTGAGTAATTTTTCTACTGGGGGACTAGAGATCGGAGGTTCAAATCCTCTCGCTCCGACCATTTAAAAACTGCTATAATATTGGCGGTATTAAAGGAAAATCCCAAACTTGGGATAGCTGTCAGAAGAGACAGAGTAGCCGAATTTCAGAAGTGAATCGTATACCGGGTATACGTTTTTGAAAGGAGGCACAAAATGCAAACTAAACGCACTCCCAAACTTCGCAAACAAAAAAAGAAAAAAGGCCATGACCTTGCTTTTGTCGAAATCGACGGCAAACGTCATTACTGTGGTCTATGGAGCAGCCCTCAGAGCAGACAAGAGTACGCTAGATTGCTTACTGAATGGACAAATGAAAGTCTCGAAAGTACCCCCTCTAATCCCTCTCAGAATAGCTCCCCAGTTGCCCCCCAAAATCACATGGAAATCAATGAGCTTTGCACAAGATTCTGGATTCATGCCAAAAAATACTATTGCAGACCTGATGGGAGCAACACCAACGAATTAGACAATTTCAGATATGCCATTAGACCTCTTCGAGCCTTGTACGGTCATACCCCTGTAAGTGAGTTTGGGCCTCTTAGCCTTGAAGCGGTCAGAGATCATATTATTGATTCAGAAAAACAATCTAACACCAAAATAAGCGAACAACTTTCACGCTTTTATGTCAATCGCATGATTAAAAAAATCAAATATGTTTTCAAATGGGGAGTATCTAAAGAGTTGGTTCCCCCTTCTGTTTATCATGGTCTTAGTACCCTTGAATCTCTCAAAAAAGGACGAGAAAAAAGGGTCTATGAGACTGAGAAGGTCAAACCCGCACCTGAGCATTTAATCAAGTTCATCAAACCCCATGTATCTGAGATTATTTGGGATATGATTCAGCTTCAACTCTATACAGCTATGCGACCCGAAGAAGTGAGATTATTTAACCCTTACTATATCGTGAATATGAACCAACCTATTTGGGAGTACAAACCTGAACAGCATAAGCTTGATTATCTCGAAGATAGTAAGTTATCGTTCTACTGAGGCTAGTGATTATTTTAGAATATGGCAAGATTTAGATGATGATGGAACTTTTGATGTTGGTGAGATAACTGATGTTGAGACAGGTGGTGCTAGGGGATATTATTCAAGTGTCATTGTCGATTCTAATAAGAGTATTTTTTGCAGTTATTCGCATGACACGGGTGATTTGAAATTGTATGCAGATGTTGTTGTACCTACTCCTTTACCCACAACGTCAGGTGAAGTCACAACTTTCAAAAAAAAAGATAATGGTAATTGTTTAATTGGTGATTCAAAATTTAATTTTTGGGAAATTTTTGGAAGTATATTTATTCTCTTAGTTTTGGTGTGTGAGAGACTTGAAAGGAAAAGAGCTTAAATGCTCCAATTCGTTCAACTGCAATATCTCCCTAGATTTAAAGGAATAGCTGACTATTCAATAGTCTAAAAACGACTATTAAATTTGTTGAGTTTTTGGCTCAAGTTGCTAAGATAAGAATTGATGAAAAAGAAGAAGAAACCAAAGCAAAGTAAAAAAACTAAAACTTTAAAAAAAACGAATAAGGTTTTGTTTGGTGGAGTTGGGGTTTGTTTGGTTCTAGCTGTTGCGATTTTTGGTAAAGAAAGTTTTTTACCAACGGCCAAAGCTGAACAGGAAAAAAATACTATCAACCCTCACATCGTTAAACTCAAATCAGGCAATGAACATATCAAAAACTATTTTCAAAAATACTGCAAAGAACAAACGGTACTTGATTTAGAAGGAAAATCTTTAGCTCAAGCAAGTGTTTTAATTGAGGGTGACATTACTCCCAAATATACAGATAAACTTGTAGAAAATTTTCTAAATACATGTGTATTGGGTATCAAAGCTATTGAGTGGGGAAATCCCCAAATTGGTGCGAAGTATTACGATACCGTAAGCCCTTTTGAACAATTGCATTTCATTGGTAAGTATATTGTTGAAAGTTTGCGTATTAAATATGAAGAAGACCGTAAAAATGCAGAGGCCAACTTAATTTCAGTTGGAATCGTGGACATGGCTCAAGGCAAACAGCCTTTACTTAACTGTGCAACACTTCCCGTACTCTTCACAATGATCTCTGAAAAATTGGGATTACCTGTAAAACTTGTCACGATAAAAAACCATGTCTTTTGTAGATATGAAAAAGGTACTGAAAGATACAATATTGAAATAGCCTCAAAATTAGGAACATTTTATATTGGGAAAGAATCAGACCAAGACCTTATTGATGAATTTAAAGTTCATAAAACCACTGTAGATAGAGGCGTATATATGAGGTCTTTGCCTCTTTCAGAATCTTATGGTTTACTGTTTGCAAATAAAGCTCAATATTATGATGCTAAGAAGAAATCAGAAAAAGCGATGACAAACAAGGCTTATGCCTTTCTGTTTAATGAGCGTGATTTTTTCGTCATTAGAGATATTCGCTTTATGCTCCACGATTTTTACAGCGAAGAAGAAGGTTCTTTGGATTTGCACAATGCCCTAGTAGATCATTTAAGAGAACGCTTGGGATACAAGACAGAATATGCGACAATTAATAAAGAAACTAAAAAACGCAAAGAGCGACAACGCATTGAAGAGTTAAGGCAAAGAGCAACGCAACAAGTGCAAAGTCGTCCAAAACTAAATAACAAGATTAACATTCCAAAAATACCAAGCCCTTATAACCGAGAGGTCAAGCAATGAAAAGATTACTATTAAAATCCATTGTCCCAATGATAGCCTTCATGAGCTTTTTCATATTGTCTTCATCGGACTTGATGGCTATTTCTAGAGACCCAGGTTATTCAAAAGACCCTAGAGCGGTTATGTCTCAGAATTCTCGAAGGGGTAGTGTGATTAGAAGATCAGGATATACAGATGGAATGAGTTTATATCTAGGCTTGAAAAATAGCCCTATGAAATATGTTGATCCTACTGGAATGACTACGGAAGTGACGGTTTCTGTGTCAGTACATGGTTCAAGGTATGGTGGGGATGGTGCTTTTGATGGTCGAGCAAAAACATCAGGTGGTGGAAAGTATGATGCTGTTGATACGGGTAAGGCATTGCTTGATTTGTTAGTTAAGAAATCAGAAGAGGATTGTTGCATAAAGAAACTTTTCATTCATAGTCATTCTTTAGGGAAGTCTCTGAGTATGAGATGGGATTCGGGTTTTTATCAAAAAGGAAAGGCTGGTGAGCGTAAGCCAGTTGACCCAAATCCTCCAGCTAATGTAGGAGAAAGTCATAAGCAAATAAAAGATGCTTCAAGAAATGTAGCGGATTTGAAAGCGTTGATAGATGCTAAGAAGGTTAAATTTTGTGAAGGCTGTGTCATTACGTTATTTGGTTGTTGGTCTGGTGCGAAAGGTAATTTAGCTCAAGCATTATCAAGTGCAACGCCTTGTACGGTTAAAGCTCCTATAGGGAAGTGTTATCCTGTAAATAAAGCAGGCAAGGGAGTTAGTGATAAATCGACAGATAAAAATGAAGTTGGTGGAGGTTCCGACAAAGGTTTTAACGAATGGAAAGATGGTAAGGCAACGAAACAGGATGGGAAAAGTGTCCCTTATAAATAGCTGTTGGTGTCCAGTAAAAGAGGATATTTATTTATGAGAATGTCATTTATCTTCATTCTTGTTGTTTTGAGTTTGGCATCATGTTTTTGCTCGGAAGAAGATCAAAAAATTGGTGATGCTTTTTCAGAGTATGTGTCTTCTTTTAAAGTGGAATTATCCACAAAGACGATACCTGAACTGCAAACAATATCTGATTCAATATATAAAGATGTTTTGGCGTTGAAAAATTTCGACAGTGGACGTTATAAAAAATTGGTGTGTGAATTTTTAATGAAATACGATGATTACTATATTAAAAAATTCAATCAATCTTATTCTCTAATTAATCCAGATGAAATCAAATCTAAAAAATATACTGTTGAGGGCAATAACAAATTTTTTCTTTTAAGATGCTTTATGAAATTTTCAAAAATAAAGGTTAGAGAAGATGGCTTTCCTTCTAATTCAATAAAACATTGGTACGAAACAGTAGGAGTTTACACAAAATAGTTATTCTCCTTATTCCCCGTCAAATGTAAGGAGCTGAGAACTTGTTCCCCTTATTCTCCTCTCAGCTAAATAGGGATTCAAACAAGGAAAATAACTCGGCTGTTGCGTTATTTCCCTTATTTGAATTTCAGCTATATAGAGAGGAAGTTAAAAGTAGACTGTGATGAAGATTGTTTTATATTTGACATTTTTGTTCTTTGTATCGTCTTGTAATGATGCAGAAAATGATAATGTCAAATCAGATCAAGATGCTTCCAAAGTCAGACGTAACGTTTACAACTCTTATTTATCAGAATTGGAAGTAGAGTTTTCCAAGGGTGAAAAGTTGCTTGAAGAAAAACAATTTAAATTAGCTTTAAACCATTTTAAAAGTTTAAAGGACAATTGTGAATTTCTCCCAGTAACTACAAAACATAAAGGTGCTTCTTATCAAAAAAAAGTAACTGATAATATTAACTTTATAAAAAAAGTTGATTTGAAAGTAGCATCATTGGAAAAACGAAAAATTAAACAAGATGGCAAATAAATCTTTGATTAAATTTTCTTGATAAAACTGTTGAGATTTGTATTGATGGCCTTGAGCCAATGTTTGAGTTCAATAACATCTAACCTTCTCTCACCTCGTTCTACCTTAGAAATCCAGCTTTGCGTTTGTTTGAGCTTCTTGCCAAGCTGTGCCTGAGTAATGTCCTCTTTCTCTCTACTTTTGCGGAGTTCTGAGAGCATCTTTTGATAGTCTTTGGTGAATATTGATTTTTCCATAATTTTTAAGGGTATAGTCGATAATGGAATAGTCCAAAATCGACTTTTGTTTGTTGAAAAGCATGGCTATTTAGTTGTGACTTATTGACTACCCAAACCTTTTGATTCTGAAGATGTGAAAAGAGTTCTGGGGTTGTTTTTGAGTTGAGAGAGTTATTCTCCTTATTCTCTATCGAATTGAAGGGGAATGAGTACTTGTTCCCCTTATTCTCCTCTCAGCTAAATAGGGATTCAAACAAGGAAAGTAACTCGGCTGATGCGTTATTCCCTTATTTGTATCTGTTAAAATTTGAAATAAAGGAGAGAGTGAGTGTGGTATATAACTAACAAGTGGAATGATGAACTTTTTGACTATTTTGAGAAAATCCAGCATTCTCCTAATAAGACAGACTACTTAATGAAGATGAAAAAAAAGTATCCACCAGATATAAAAAACTTGGAAATAAAATATGGTTGTTTTCCGATGAAGTATGAATTTCGGGAAAGTCAAACAGTGAAATTATTGGGTAAAATAAATGTGACTATTAAGAAGCGTTTAAAGCCTAGATGGTTAAAAAGAAGTTTACCATGCGTTATATTACTACCTTGAGGACAAGATTGGAGAAGTTGTTCAAATACTCTGTGTGCTCGAATCCAGTCGATATTTTGAAGTGTATTGAAAAGCATGATCTTGAACCCCAGTACACCACAAAAGCTTTAAGGAACTTCATGAATTTTTTAGAAGAGCAGGATTTGATCCCCTTTGAGAGCTTGGTTTTATTTCGAAATAGAATCAAAATAAGGTCTAACAATGGATTTGATACCTTTGTTCCTAATACTGCACAGATTGCTAGGAGTGGCTCTCTATTGCAAGGTAAAGATTTGGTTTTGTATAAGATGATTTTAGAAAGTGGATGCAGATTTACGGAATTAAAACATCTGATATTGAACTTCAACATCAAAAATATTGAGGAGTACGGTGAGATTGTCGTTTACAGAAACTTCTATTTACGTGGTCAAAAATCATCCTATTATTTATTCTTCACTAAGAAAACATTTGATGAATTATTGAAGTTGAATATGACAGTTCAAGATCTGACGAAGTTTACAGGTCATGTTAGGAGGGGTAAGGAGATAATTGCCACTAAGTATTTGAGGAAGTATCAGTTTACTCAATTGATCAAAGCTGGTGTCGATTTTGAAATAGCCAATTTCATCCAAGGGCGTTGCTCAAAGAACGTAGGATTTAATCATTATTTGGCTAAAAAAGAAATTGCGGTGGGGGAGTTTAAGAAGGTTATTTGATTTGAAAAATGTGCCCCAGTGAATAGTCGTTGCCCTAAATAGAATATCGTTGCCTGGTTAAGGCAACGGCACGCTAGCGAAAATGTATGAATTCAAATTTTTTGATGAAAGTGGAAGTGAAGATGAAGAAGATGTACAACATATGCACATCATATAAATTTGCTGAGAAGATGATTGGAAAAAGTGATGATAAAAAGTTAACATGTGGCTTGTTTCCGTTAGGAAGCTATAATTTCACAAATTGTTATTAAGAAGGAATGTCATATGTTGAAAAGTATCGAAATTGAAGGCTTGAGGTCATTTTCAAGTAACCAAAAAATTTTATTTGCTTTACCAAATGGTAAGGCAGGTAGCGGAATTACAGTTATTGTTGGTGAAAATAATGCTGGCAAATCTACGGTAATTGATGTTATTCGAATTGCAGGAATGAAAAATCCTTCGCTAGAAATTTCAACAACTTCATTTAATAGAAAGACAGGAAAGAAAGTCAAAATTGTTTTTGAAACGGATGAACGCAGTTATAGTTTTGGATCAGCTCCAATGGGTAGCCCTGGGCAATTAGAGCTTCTGGACTATGAACCTTCTCCTGATGTAGACAATAAAGTCATTTCAATTTTGGGCGGTAATTTGAGTTATGTATCTCCCAAAAGAGGGTATGTAAGTACGGTAAGCAAGGGTTCATTTGGTAAAGATAATTTGTCAAATTCGCATTTCTCCGAAAGGAAACGTGAACATTACGGTGATACAAATTCAAGAGTGGCTTCTTGGAATAAAAATTCTGTGGCTATCGATAAAATAACAAAATATTTATTTGGAAAGGATTTCAAATGGACGTTTGGAGAGGATAGTCAGAGAGATGACTATGCATTTAACGTGATTTCAGGTGAACACGAACATAGTGTGAACGAAGCTGGAAATGGTATTTGCGTTTTGCTAGATATTATTGATAGTCTCAAAAATGATGATTATCAATGTATTGTTATTGATGAGCCAGAATTATCTTTGAGTCCTACAATGCAAAAGAAAGTGTTCAAATTATTAAAAGAAAAATCGGCTAATTGTCAAATTGTTTATGTAACACATTCTCCACATTTTATTGATATGGATATTATTGAAAATGGTGCCAGGTTAAATCGAGTGTGTAAAAACTACAGAGATGGATCAGAGGTTCACGGCATTGATAATAATGTTTTTGAAAAAATTTCAAAAATAGATTCTAGTTGGAGAAATCCTCATAAATTTGGCTATGATGCTAAGGAAATCTTTTTTGTTCCTGATAATGTCATTGTCTGTGAAGGTCAGGAAGATGTTGCATTGTTTAGTGAATATTTAGAGGGTAGAGATGAGCTCGACTGTGATGCAGTTTTTTATGGATGGGGTGCCGGAGGTGCGGATAACATTCCAAAATTTCTAAATGTTTTTAATGAGTTGGGATATTCCAAAGTTACGGCAATAGTGGATGGCGACAGATCGAAAAAGTATTGTGATGATATCAAATCACAATTTCCAAAATACAATTTGGTTTGCTTGCCTACACACGATGTTCGAGATAAGGAAGCTGTAAATTTTGAGGGTTGCGAGGGCATTTTTTCAAGCAAGGGTGTGATTAAAAGGGTTTTCGAAGATGTACTTGTGCAGATGTTTAAAGATATTCAAATCTATAACAATAAAAAATAATTGTGAGTTTGATCAGTTGGAGCGAAGAGCTATGGATTTGGGGTAGCTTTCACCGCATCTTTTGAGATGTGCTGCGGACACTCCTATGTCAAAAAAGGGGGGGCTTTGAAGGGGCGTGGCTAGATTTTTATTATCTCTAATACCGTTTTTTTAAAATGTCGGGTGTCTTGAACTTTTCCATATATGGTGGATTCATTATGTCATTCATTAAATCCCAATATCGAGTTTTTGCAAATTTACTCGTGACCGCTTGAGGGTATGTGTATTCATATCTTCTAGGGTATCCAGGTTCAGGCGCACACCAAGTAATAGACTTGTCATGTTCCGGTTTTAAGTATTCATAGATTCCCAAGCGTATGTTATTTAGTAATTCAGAAATTCTAGTACCATGATAGTTCAAGACGTTATCGTGAAAGTTCTCATGGAATTCATCGAGGATTGAAAGGGCTTCATGCATATCAACGGTTTTGCCATTTCGTTCCAATATCTTTACGAGTTGATTGCCTACAACAGATAGTCTTGAAAAGTTATGTTTTGAAATATTACCACATATTTTTATGAACTCATATCGCTTCAATTTCATATTAAGTTCGGTATTGATTGAAGGGAGCCATAATTTTTCGACTTCGATTTCTGTATCAAGCCAGTCGTTAAACTCTTTTATTGCTTCCTTTAATGAGTTTTCAGAGTTGTTGATTGAAAACTCAGGATTTTCAGCTATTGAAGTCAAGGCATCTCTATAAGATACATGTTTGCCCACAACATTTATGTCTGAGGGAGAGAGAAAGTCAACCAAGATGATGTTGAAATATTCTTGATGTAAAGATGTGGCGAATTGAACTTCTCGTGCTTCTCCTGAACCATACAATTCGATATTAACACGGTTGACCATCGAGTTAATCATGTCGTATGTAGCTTTAAGGTAAATAACCTCGTGCTCAATATTTGTAAATTGTGGGGGAGTTACGGCCATATTTTTAATCTCCTGAAAGAAAAATTAAGCATCACTAAAATAATCATTTTTGAAATCATCTTCAAAATCATTTGTGATATCAGAAATGAAGGCATCTAATTTTGACCTGATTTTCGATTTTAATTTTCCAACGTCAGCGTTATTTGTCGAAGATATAAAAAATTCAAAGCTCATGGAAGCACTTATTTCATTGATTGTATTAGTGTCTTTGATAATGCTGTCAGGTTCATTGCAGGCAACTAGGCAACTTTCTTTTGAAAGGGGGGTATATATGGATGAAAGTTCTTTGCCACCCATGATGAATGGCACACATTCTTGATTTTCATCAAATGCCCACGAGCCAATGTCCCCTAAGATAAAATGAGTCTTAGCTTTTGTAACGAACCATCGAAGGTCTTTCATTTGTTTCTTACGCTCATCGAAACTGTTGTCTTGTGTTTTTTCAAGAGCGGTTAAGTGACCTGTTTTAATGTGTTGACCAAAAGTATTTTCTATAACTGAAAAAACTTCCTGTGTTGTGCGATGAGCTTGAGATTGTAGCGGATTTATTAAATTTTCAAAATTGTTGATGAAAATAGATTTGACTTGAGTTTTGATTCCTTCTGGAATGTCGTAATCTTTTAAAGATTCATCAACCATTTTCTCTATTTCAGATGGATTATGTTTAGCGTATGTCATCAGCATGTTATTTATCTTTTGTGGGGTATCAAGATTGTTTTTCATGACATTGACAATATTCTCAGCAGAATTACCAAATGTTTGTCTAATATGTTTGTTTCTAACGCTTAGGTGTATCATAAGTTCAGAGGCTTCTGTGCTGTATTCAGAAATTTCACCTTGTTTCAATCTGAGTTCTTCAATTAATTTGGCATACTTTGGTTCAGATTTTGTTATTTCAAGATCAATATTATTTTCTGATTGTTTACCGTAGAAATATGACTGTAAGCCAACATTGTCAATGCTGGTTTGATAACTGCCTCGGGTTTTGTCAAACACCCATGTTTGCTCTTTTTGACTGAGAAAGCCTCTCTGCACAAAGCGAGGAATAAAATGTTGTCGTTTACCTGCCATGTGCCAATTTTACAAAAACTGAGTGAAAATCACCTCTCGTTTCGTAAAATTCCATTGGGCGAGGTCGTTAAAAAGCTCCTAGGAGGAATGCAGACAGTTTGTAAAATATTTTATGGTAGCTTTAGCCAAAAATAATGGGTGTGCGTAGCGAAATGCCACATATACGAGCTCATTTTACTGTTATCTAAGAAATATTTCTATATGAGCGATTTGAGGTGTTATATTTTTTACTGTGCTGTTGAATCTGTGATTTGTAATTTCCTTGAAGTTTGAGGTGTGAGATATAAAATTCACGAATGGAAAGGGTCGAAGCAGATATTCTTCCTGTATTTTTATGTTACGGAGTGAGAAAAGTTATGGAGAGGTCTAGTGTTCAATAATGAGTGACGATGGTGATGTGAAGAATTCGACATTTCTAAGGAAGATTCAATTGTCGGAGGTGAAGAATCCGACGCAAAGAGGGTTTTCCTTAAAGCAGTGGGCTGAAGATTTTAAAAAATGCACTTCTAATTTTGATGATATAGGACAATTTGAAAAAGGGTTGAGGATATTTTATGCAGGAATATGGGCTAATGAATTGCTAGATGAAGTTCGTAAAAGAATCCTCGAATTTAGTGAATTTGATAAAAAATATTATATGAACGAATGTTATATATCGTTTGCTAACAGGGAATTTTCTGTGGTCAAATATCTTACTAATGAAAAAATAAAAAAAAGTAAAGAAGTCATAACGGCAGGAGCACTTGCTCAGAGTCGAATTGAAAATTCTAATGGATTTGAAGTCTGTGCGACCGGTGCAGTGGAATCTTTAGTTGATATATTGAGGTTTCCATTGTCTATGACTTCTAATAAGACTAAATGTCGAGAAGTGAAGGATGATGAAGCATTAAATGTTATTCAGGCAAGACTTCAGTTGGCGGCCATATATGATTTTGTTTATGACACATGGTATGAGTGTTTGTGGAATGAATTCAAAGTATATAAAGAAAAAGATGTTCATTACATTGAACCACAAAAAAGTGAAAAAGCTTTGCTGAGACTGATTGGTGAACATCGGAATGATTTGTTGTACATGGAGATGATTACTAGATCGCAAGAGATATTGTCTCGCTATGAAATCGAATTCGACCTCAAAGTGGTGATAGATATCACGGTTTGCGGTGGAAAGATAAAGCCAGTCACAGGCTACACAAAAAATAAAACAGTGCCAAATTGGTATTCGTCATTTGTAACTATTGAAGAGGGGTACTGGGATGAACTTCTTGTCCAAAACTTGCCAAAATTGGATGGTGTTAATATACGCATTCTTATTCGTGTATTGCAGGTTCTTAGGTCTTTTGGTGAGGAATGTGAAAAGAAATTTCCAGTTAATAATGAAGTGTTTAAGCTCAACAAATTAAAACAATACTTGCAAGTGATTGAGAAACATGATTTGTGTAATGCTATTTCTGAATGTGTTGGAGTTGATTTGGAAGTGTCAATTAAGATTGTAAATTTTCTCACACGTAAAGATGAAATTGATTCAGATATGTGGACTCGTCCGTTTGTTCAAATGTCAAATTCGGATTTATCATTTGTTCTCCCAACGTTGACTTCTCAAAACCTTGTCAGGACAATCGAATACTGGATGAAAGAGGGAGGCGTTGATCTGAAGGTCCGTGGAGATTTATTTGAAAGGCACATAAGGTCTGAAGTTAAAAATGAAATAGACAGGCATGAGTATTTGAACTCAACCACTTTTCATAAGGATTCATTATTTTTTAAAGTTGATAGTGAATTTGAGCAGATTGATTTTCTGTGGATTGTAGAAAATGTGGTATTGGTTGGTGAAGTAAAGTGCACTTTTATGCCTGCCAACCCTGTTGAAAAATATTCGTATTATATGAGATTGAAGGAAGGGGCAGGGCAGGCCAAAAGGAAAGCGGAATTTGTAAAAAACAATCTGTCCTCCCTGTTTGAAAAAATAGGACATTGTCAGATGGAATGTGAATATGAAGTTAAACCACTTTTAATTTCTAATTTTCCATACTATGTAGGAGGGCTAGTGGATGGGTGTCCAGTTACAGATCAGTATTTATTGTTGAAATACATAAGTGGAAAATGGGAATTCGGAAATAAAGATATTGGCTTACCAATGGAAACGATTAGCTTTCATGAGTGTTCTAAAACCGCATCTTCAAATTTGTTTGAATATTTATGTTCTCCTCCTAAAATAAAACTATTAAAAAAAATGATTTCAGTTCGATACATCCCCTTGCTTAAAATAAACGAGACATCTATGAATGTAATTAGAATACAATGGTTTGTTGACGAGACATTGTTAGTGACGAAGTATAAGGGGATGTCGGCAAGCGAAATCATTAACAGCTAATTCAGACTTACTAAGTCCTAGCCAATGTTGTTCACGATGCACTAATGTGATTGTCGACATTGCCTAGTTTAGGCGAGGGTTGTTTGTTTTGAGTGTGTTCAATGTTAAAATCCATGTGTGCGGTACGGCCCTAACTGGATATTCTCAGGTTGCCCCCTTTTTTTTATAAGAATGTCACAGAAGCCTAAACTGAAACAAACAAGGACTGGAGATAGGTCTTTTTTTTTATAAAAAATCCTGAATCACGATAAAATTGATTGATTCTCTGAAAAAATAGCGTTTTTTTGATAATATTGAAAAAACAAATGAAGGATAATAAAGGATTATCAATGACTATTAAGAAGAGATATTACGGAGAAAAGGGGACAATTCAGTTTCACAAACTAGTTAAAGACAAATCAGATCTCTCATATATGTTTTTGGATAACATTGTTTGGGGAAAGTCATCGTCAAAGCAGTCTCTTTTAAATGGAAGTATTGTTCGTTCATCAAGTTTATCTGGTGTGGATTTGACACGAAGTGATTTCGAAGCAGTACGATTTGAATCGTGTAGCCTGAAAAACGTTTCTTTTAAAAATTGTGACCTTAGATCGTCTGTATTTTCAAAATGCATTTTTTTTGATTGTGATTTTTCCGAAGCATTAATAAAAGATTGTAAATTTGTCTCTTGTGAACTAACAAACTCATCAATGTCATCGTGTACAATGATTGACACAGAGTTTGACGATTCTTCATTAAATAATGTTTCAATTAACGTAAGTAGTATATTTCTATGTCAGTACATCAACGTAAACTTTTCTAACATGACACTTGGAGACAGCAGTTTTTATCAGAATATCTTAAGAAACTGTACTTATGAAAACTGTAAAATTAATGCAGATTCTCTTGGTGCAAATATCGGTTTAACGGTCGATGATATAAAAAAAATAGGATATGTTTTTCTTGGGAATGATGAACAAATATCGAGTGAATATTTAACACCTTCACAAATTAATGCATCTTTTGAAACAAGAGGTTGGGATATTCATAGAGCGGTTGCAAACATAAATTTTTCAAATCCAAGCAAGACATTGTTCTTTAAAGATTTAGCAAAAGTTATTGATAGTGCTAGATCAAATCCAGACACCATTATTAAGGCTGATGACATTCGTTTTATTTCAATGATAGTCAAAGACTGGAGTAGAAGTGGATACGTTCCATTGTTTGCCCTTGCTACAATGCAAGATTCTCTTTTAGCGTCACTTGAGTTGTGGGAGGCTGAAGGAGGTGTTCCTATGCCTTCTTCATTGATCTCATCGATTAAATCATTGTGTTATGAATTAAACTCAACAATAACCCTCTCACAGGATGACTGGGAGGGCATGATCCGTAAGTCACCATTGTCTCAACAAAATTCATCTGATTCATTCGTTATAAAAGTAACTTATTTGAAAAAACCTAAAACTAGCTCTTTTGATTTTTTAAATTTGATATCCACTTCATTAGTAGGCAAGTCGGATGATGTTAAATCTCTTCCGGCACCTCATTTAATAACTCAGGGTTCCGGTTCATGGTATGAGATATTTTCTACAACAGTACTAGGTGTTTGCGTTGTTCAATTTGTGTTGTATGGCTTGACAGGTGCCGTCATACAAGTGCAACAACTGACCGCCGAAATTAAGAAAATTAAAGCGGATTCAAAACATGAGCAATTGTTGCATCCTATGTTACCACCAGTTTTTGGTTTTATGCAAAAAGCGAAAGCTGGAATGCTAAAAACAGTTCTGAAAATGCTCGAAGAAGACGAATCATCTTTTGATGGTATAGATGAAGAAAATATTAAATCAATTGAAATTCTCGAGCCAGACCAGGAAGCTGTCGAAGTCTAATTCTATTGGGACAATTATTTTTGAAGAAAAGTAGGAAGTGCTTGTACTAATTGTGTTAACGCTGCCCAATGTAGAGGGGAATCTCTGCACAAATTCACCCTGAAGCAAAAAGGCCCATCCGGCGAAAAGTGATTTCGTAAACCTGTTAGGAACGTAGCCCCCGTATTTTGTGTCAACTGCCACAAAATATCTTGGCTATTGTTTTTCGAGGCCTGAAATGATGGTGTATAAATTGTGCGTAAATAGCCAATTGAATTTTGGTCAGTTTCACAATGTATATTAGAGTTTACAATATCTCTAAATTTACGACTGATATTTTTAAATTCGTTAAAAATTTTATTTTCCATAACGTTAAAATTGGGTGATAAGTAATCGTCAACTGCATCAATATTAGAGGTAGACAGACATCCGTATACAAGATCTGCAATGTGATCAAAAACATTCTGGTGTTTTGAATTAAACCCTATGGCGGAGAACTTAGAACCATTTATACACAAAGGTTTGTGGGGAGATCGTATGTCAATCACATTGTCAAAATGATGGAGTTTTCTAAATACCTGAGTGTCTGATGCCAAACATTGATCTAAAATGACAGTACTCCATTGATCACAATCGAAATTTGGGTGTTGAAATGGATTAAAGTGTTGCACACCCGTACAATAGACTGGATTAGTTATCCAAAGAGCGGAGTTAGACTTTACACTAATAGTAGAACTTAGTGAAAAAGTCTGATCACTTTCCTTATGAAGATAATGTTTTGTGCAGTTGATTCCAAATCTTTTCAAAACATTGGGTACTGTAAAATATGTAGGGCAAATAATATCTACATTGTTAATTCCTTGTTGAACGAGCCAGTGAATGACAACATTAATTGAAGCTGAGCCTGATGGAGTGATCAGTTTCCCCCAATTTCCATTTCCCCATAACTTTTTAGACAACTCGTTCAGATTACTATTTGTATATGAAAATATGTAATCCATTACATTTGTTGTTTCGTTTTTTTTAATATTTATATGTTTTGAGATTTTTTGTTTGAATTGATTTGAAGGGTTCCAGTCAGAGACAAATTGCGGGTCGTGACCATGCAATTTTTCATATTTATTAGAAATTTCTTCAATGTAGTCAAGGGCCTCCAATTCCCAAATATCATGCATCGATAATCCTTTATTATCCTTCATTCAATTGAAATAGTTTCCTAGGGTGTTTTTTGAGCAATTCCTTTTTCTGTGCGAACGGACTGACATGGGTGTAAATTTCTGTAGTCTTAATAGAATGATGACCCAAAAATGTTTGTATATAACGAATGTCCATATTGTTTTCTAAAAGCATGGTTGCAACCGTGTGTCGAAACATATGTGGGGTCGTATGAGGAATTTTTATATTTTCGCAATGCTGCTTGATCATGAGGCGGATTGACTGTGGTGAAAGGCGATTATTTGTTCGGTTCAAGAAAAAAGGACTTTCTAGTGGTAGTGTTTTTCGTTGACGTATGTGGTTCTTTAATGCATTAAGAACTGATGCATTGCAAAGAGATATGATTCTTTCTTTATGACCTTTCCCCCATATTGCTATTTCTTTTTTGTCAATTCTCACGTCTTCGTTGTTAAGCCCTGTTAGTTCAGAAATTCTAATGCCTGTTGAAAATAACAATTCAATTATTGCAATGTTTCGAATGGAAACTTTTTCGTTACGATTTAGGGTATGTTTTTTGTTGTATATATGTTTAAAAAATAATTTGAGATCAGAAGGATTGATCGTCTTTGGTAATATTTTCCCCATTTTTACATGGATCTTCATTTTTCTAAATGGATTTGTCTCAATTAGATCGTTCAATTCTAAATGACTGAACAGTGCTTTTGTTACGGCAATTTTCCTTTTAATTGTGCGAGGCTTAAATTCTAAATTTAAATGGTGTACATATTTTCGAAGAATATGTTTGTCGATAGCATTGATTGTATCGGTGTCTGTTAATGCGATATGTTTCTTAAATTGCTTCAAATCTATTGTGTAAGCTTTTAGTGATTTGTGATCGAGATTTAATTCGTATTTACAATAATCCAAAAATTCAGAAACTGATTCGTCAACTGAGTATTTCATAGAGTTTTCCTGTCTGTTAGGGTGAGTTTCGTTTCTGTTTCATCGGTTATTGAAGGCGGAAAACAGAGTGTTATTTTGAGGGATGGGTTTGAGACTTTCAGGAAGATAATAAAGAAACTTGACTTCGTTCACAAGAGATCTGCGGAAAGACATGGCTGAACATTACATGCATCTTTAACAAATTTACTTCTATAAATAAATGCAAGACTTTAAATAATCATAATCGGGGAGGTGAATTAATATGAATATATTGAACAAATTATTTAATAAAAAAAAAGGATTGCCTAATGTGGAACGTGCAAAAAAAGCTATGGACACTAATAGTTTCTTTGAAGGCATGGAGTGTTTCAGGAGAGAGGATGTTGAGAAATTTTTAAATGAATATAAAACTCTCAAAAAGAATAAGGTAAAAGTTTGTATGAAAGTTTTACGTAAAGATAAACTTTTAGATGATGATAAATCATTATTAAAAAAATATATCAACCAAGAAAGGATTTTTTATCAATATATTAAGGAAATATTATTTCAACTTAAACCACGAATAAAAAATACTTTATCTAATCTTGAGCAATATGATCTAGATGAAACGCCAGAAATGATACTAGAAATTCAAGTGTTATCAAAAGAGCTTAACAGTTTTTTAAATCAAGGTAATTATGTAGATAATTATTATAGAGGAATATTAAAATATCTAGAGAGAGAAGATGTTCAAGGTCTCGAATTGAGAGCGAGAATAAAGCAATTAAAATCAGAATATAAAATAAAAGAATTACAAGGATTGTTAATAAGTCTTGACAGTCTTATTGTCAGATTTAATATTAATATTAAGTCACTATCAAAAACTTTATTTCTTTATAATCCAGATGGATTAACTGTTACTGGATTATTGCTATGTGCTTTTTTATCTATAGAGATAACAATAGTATTATGGGGATTAAAAGTTTTTAAAGACACTTCTGAAGTTAGAAAATTAGAAGGGCTTAGAAATTCTCAAATGAATCTATTTCAGGAATCTTTGTATGAAGTTATTGGTACAAAAAATGTTCCTGAATTTGAATTGCTGTGATTAGATTTATTAAAATTTAAGAAGGTTCACTTATCCGTTATTGCCATTGCCATGTTGATACGAGTATTTGGGTCGCCTCGTTGGGGCAACGGCTATATGGAAGAAATGTTTAGGCTGACAGTTGTCCGACCACGCTGCTAACTCCAATCGCCCATATTGTTACCAATAGTGAGTTGGCAAAAGCCAAAATTGTTGCAGTTAATGTTTTACCCATAGGTTTCTCCTTTTTCTCGATACTCTCGGCCAATAGGACCAAGTATTTATTTACAAAATGCAGTGTCGTTACTACAAGGGTCATGGAGACAACAAGCGCTATGGGATTCGAACCCAAAGCCATCATCACCCCTATCGGCCTAAATATTTCTTTCTCCTTTAACATATAACGTAAGCTCACGGACGGGCTTTGTGCCAACCGCAACGAGAGCATGATAACGCATCAAGGTCACTCCTGTGAGCAAAAAGCAGATGCCCCATTCGTTGTTAATATTCAAGACAGGTTGTTTCTATGTTTGATTGAAATCGGCATTGATTCTTATGTAGCGTGTAGTATATACTACACATATGAACAAAAATATAGATACTTCATCATTTAATGGAGATTTTGGCGAATTTATTCGCAATAGGCGTGAAGAAATGAGATTGCAGGATCGCAAGTACTCACTTCGCCAAGTTGCGGTTAGGGTTGGCTTGGAACCATCATATCTAAGCAAGATTGAGAGGGGAGAGCAGCCTCCGCCATCTGAAAATAAGATTCGACTACTGGCAGAGGATTTGGAAGTGGATATTGATGTCTTACTTGCGATGGCGGGAAAGGTGTCTAGTGACTTAATGGATGTCATTAAGAATCGGCCTGAGATATTTAGTGAGTTTATTCGAGATCTTAAAAATATGCCAGATCACGAAGTATTAAAAGGGGTTCGTGATAGGAGTTATGTTGTGAGTGATGATAGAAATGATCGTGATGACAGTGTTTTGGGCATTGTTGAAGTGCTTAGTCGTTACAAATTTGTAGATGTGTTTAAGACGCTATTTGTTTCATCAACATGGTTGCCTAATATTGCAGGTCCAGTGCGCCACCTTTTTCTTTATGCTTGTGCATCATCTATTAAAGTCGAAGATTATCGAGGTGAAAAAAATATTCAGAGGTATGAGGACTTTGTAGAGTTGTTAGAAGAGTTGATTGAACTGGCCCCGCATTTTCCTATGCTTGAAGATTATATTCCCAATTTAGACTGGGGAGAGTTCCGTTACTTTATTGATGAATTTAATTGTCGATTTCTTAATGAAAGCGAGTTGCCACATACATTTGAAGCGCTAAATGTTTTTGAAATTGTTCATGGAGCTTTAGAAGATTCTTATTTGAAATACGAGTCTATTTCACCGATGGAGGAATTGAAACAAGTTCTTTTAGCTCATGAGGATCTGATATCACATATTGATACTCAAAAAACTTCGAAAGAGGTGGGTGAAATCGAACGGGGTTTGATAGTCGTTCCTAATGAAAACTATTGGAGGCAGGTAAGCGAGTATTTATCTAATGATTCATATGTTGATAATTTTTATAGTTCATCCTTAACTGACAATACGGTAATTGCTGGTGATGTTAATGTTTCGGATTTATCTAATTTTGAAACAATGTTCATGGATGGAACGGCATTTCCTTATTCATTCATTTCAGATGGTGAACTTGTTTTGCCGTCAAACCCCAGAACTCATATTCCAATAATGCTTGAAAGATGGAAGAAGAAATACGATGAGCTGGAATTGAATGAAGAGGAAGATAAGAAGTTTTATTCAAGTCTAAATGTTTCGTTGTATAAATTTATTAAATGGAGAACGAGATCTGAAGAAATACATCCACTTGTCAGAATATTAGATGAAAATGAGAAGCCATTTGATTTGGTCTTTTCTTGTGTTTTATTGTCTAATAATGCGGTCGATTTATTCCTTCTTTTAGATCCGTTAGAAGCTGAAAATGACATAGAGAAAATTTCTCAAAACTTAGAGGCTTTAGAAGAACATGTAAGTAAAAACGGTTTGTCTATTGGGTTGGTGTTGGAGAATAAAAGAATAGCATTTGAGAAACGGCAACCAACTGTGCGCTTTCATGTCGTATTAACCCATTTAGGCTTGTCGTTTAGGTCTTTCGCTTTGACGGAATACATGGTCGATAAAGTTATTTTTCTTGAACATTTTCTGCTGATTTATGATGAGTGTAAGGATGTAGAAGAATTTGTTCTTTTTAGGCAATTTCATTCTGTGACTCATGGAAGGATGAATCCTATAAATTCACTTCCAGATTCTTACGGCGCATTCAAACACTCTAATGGGGTTATGATTCCCGGTGCGGTTGAGCCTGATTTCATTATGCTCGACCCTCAAGATGGAACAAATTTTAGATTCAAGAGCTTGCTAAATTTCTGGAAGAAGTTTCCAAGAATTTCTTTCTATGGAGACCCTAGAACTTGGGAAGTACATGATCATACAGATGGCTGTGTCAGGATTGCAGCGAGGTGGGGCCGTGATATGGCCTTACATCGTAGTATTGCTGAAAGTGAAGTTTTTATTACGGCCCCGATGTATGAATTGCCCTTGGATTTAATGCACATTTCCAACTTTTTAATGGAAAGTCTTGAAGACTCTTTAAAAAAGTTTGTCGACTTGTTAACTGATATGGATTTCTTTAAGGGCGACAAAAAAATAAAGATCATTTTTTTCCCTAAAAGTGTAGTTGCTGAAAAGCATCCCGAAATAATGAAAGTAGTTATTGATGATCAGATCTATTCTTCTGATTTTGGGATCATGGATGGTTCTTATGGTGTGCGTGTTATTTTTGACGAGGATATGGTACACGAGGCTTTCATGGAGGCGGGAAATAGATCTGCCCAGAATGCATTGTTCTTGTTGGTGCTTGAAAATCTTCTAAAGATTTCAAGGCTACAATTAGATGATGTTGTCAGAGATTCAGTTGTTCAGACAAATGAAGACAATGCTCGTTATACATTTTATGAAAAAAGGATGCCAGCAGATTTTCCAGACTATGTGAGTCCTAATATACCTACGGAATATGAATATAAATTTGCAAGGAAAATTGTGGCTCAAATTGCGTTGGATATAAATTTGTCTCCAGGTGACTATGATGTGGATTCTGGAAAGAAAATGCTTAATGAAATCAGAGAAAATCTGATTCAAAAAATAAATGATGAAGTTTTAAAATATGATCACAAAAAGTCGATGGTAAAACTTATCACATGGATTGACGCTCTTTCTTATCAAGATTTTAGGAAAAAATCTGAAATCGAACAGAGTGTGAATCATGAGGTCGACTTTGACAGAGTTGATAAGTTTTCGGCGCAACAGAAAGAATTTGTTGGTGCGAATCAGTGTTATAGATTTTTAATTGAAAAATTTGTTCAGCTTCAGCCAAGTGGTGACAGGGTTATAGGTGATTCTGAGTTTAGAATAATTATCGCACTGATTAATGATTTTCTATGGTTTTCGAGGTCAAGTGATTATCTGCATTATGGAATTGCTCCCGTTAGTGTGAGATTTGATGGTGATTTTTTACCGCAAATAGTGGTCGATGAAAAGGTACGAGAGGCACAGGATTCTTTTGCAGACAAGATGTCCGTGTCTGTGTTGGGTGGCGCTGGTAGTCATTTTAATTTGATTTCTGATGAACCCAATTTTCTTAATACGTTGGATGAAGCATTTAATAAAGATTTGAACTTCACATTCAGGAATATTCTAGAGGTTTGCAACATGTTGTCGCTTTGGGCTTCGCATAATGGTCAAGAGGTTAAGACTTATTACTCTGCAACTTTGAATGAAATTAAAAGCGTGATATGTAAAGTTTTAGATGATTTGACGGAAAGTCAAGTTGAATTAATCATTGATTTCTTGACGTTGCACTCTGACAAGGTTTTGTCGGTATTTGGAAGCGATGAGTTATGTGATGATCTTCCTGTGTGGGAGCACAGCAAAAGGCATTATAGATTTACAATAAGGCCGCTAATTAAAATTGGTGACATTTTTTTCTGGGGAGCTTTCTCTCTTAGGCAAACAGGTATTGTGTGGAGTCATGCCGTAGCTGATGGGCGTTTGCCTATAAGTCTTAGTGTGCCTTCAATAAATGGGTGTCCACCTGTAAGTCTTAATTTATCTTCCATAGAAAAAACAATCGCTGCTGGTAAAGTTCAAATTGAAGAACATCTTGTTAAAGATGTTGGAGATTTGATTAGGCGTCACACTAAACATATTGAGCTGGATTTATTTCTACATAAAAAATATAAAAAATCTGGATATCCAGATGACTTGGGTGACTACGATGTTCTGGCATATTTAGAGGACTTCAATATTGTTCTTAACATTGAATGTAAGGATTATAGGCAGCCCTTTTGTTTGAAAGATGCAGACACGCTAAGGAAAAAAATATTTAAAGGAAAAGGTCAAAGTGGTCTTAACTCTGTAGACAGGGTTGTTAATAGAGATAAGTATTTAAGCGAGAACCTTGAAAAAATATTTAATGACTTGAAATGGCCATTATCCGATAGGTCTAATGTTGAAGTTATTTCTATATATCTAACTAGGCAACCTTCCTTTTGGACTCATTTTCCATCGTTTGAATCTGTTGTTCAGTATTTGTCATTGTCATCTATTGAAAAGTTTATTTCAGATTTGAGGGGTGAGTAAAACGTCCCTAAGTTGGAGGTAACTTTTAATGTCGAAACCAAAAAAATTAAGAGGGAGGAAAAAATGCGCTGGTATACTTTCACTGAATGGAATCATGAACTTACTAATTATTTTGAAGCAAAGGTAGAGTCTCCTTGTGGCCAGGATTTTTTAATGAAAGAGAAAGATGATCATGTGCCAATGGATATAACACAGTTAGAAATCAATTACGGTTGTTCCATGGTTGAGTATCATCATAGTGAAAACACGAAAGCCAAATTACTTGGCGTGATTGGTGTGACGGTGGAAAAACATTTAAGACCAAGATGGCTTGATAAAAAGTGGGTACCAGACTATGAAATTAGAATTCATGATAAAGTAAAAAATGTCATGCAAGAATATTTAACTTTTAAATAATTTAAGCCTCTGATCTTTTCAAAAACGACTGGAATTTATATGAAATCTGAATTAGAAAACTTCTTCACAGAACCCGTAAACATGACCTCAAGAGAAGTACTTTTTTATCACAAAATCGGCTATGATTTAAAATTGGCTGCCGCAAGAAGGAACTATGACCTACAGATTTTTACCCCAGGTGCTGATCGTGATGGATACGATATTGTTTTAGATGACAAAGATACCCTTAAAAAGATTCAGCTGAAATCTTCATTCCAATCCGTAGTTGAATCTAAAAAGAAATCCAAAACGTTTAAAATACATAGAAATATATTAAGACCTGATCTTTATACTTATGAGAAATTGGGCTTTGAATCTGACCCTCAAGGAACCGGCTGCGGAGGAGGTGTGATACTTATAGACATATCAATGGAAAAAGACATTCCTTTAATCACATACTTTTATACAGATATTTTCATCATTGTAGGTATGGACGAGAAGATTATTAGAAAGAAAAAGGACAATCCACGCAGGTCAACCTTGGATACTTTTTATAAAGAAATTAGGAAGGGAAGGTCACATGATAAAATTAACGTTTCTAAAAGTATGTTTTTAAAATGCAAAAGTCCCGACCACCTTTTGGCGTTAATGGAATTCCATAGTCTACCATTAAAACGTTGGAGGCATAATTTCTTAAAGTTAACAGCGAATACTTTTTATGGAAAAAAAAGTGACATCTCCATAGATTATTTGAAGAAATATGTTCCCGAGACTATTGGTGAATTGATAGATGATGATCTTTTTCTTTAGACGTGTTTAGGCGGACGCTTACTCCAAAAATGGACCTCATTTACAACTAAACAATTAAAAGGGTCATTGCCCCGTTGAGGCGAGGGTTGTGTGTTTTGAATGCGTTCAATGCCTAAAAATTGTCTTTTAATTTTTATTTGGAAAATTTGTGTGTCGATCCATAGCTCTATAAGGGCTATCGGAAATGGTTA
>Ga0316192_10000467_pt1 | contig 29611 bp, 28 predicted proteins | sample MerIslwburrow_MG_FD_204931 | JGI IMG/M metagenome (GOLD analysis project Ga0316192, IMG submission 204931) | Coastal sediment microbial communities from Maine, United States - Merrow Island worm burrow | ecosystem: Environmental > Aquatic > Marine > Coastal > Sediment | place: USA: Maine...
CAACTGCTATGTCGATCGTGTCAGGTGCTGTAGCTGAACGTATGAAGCTATGGGCATTCTTTGCTTTTGCCATCGTATTCACCGGTTTCATCTACCCACTACAGGGTATGTGGAAATGGGGCGGCGGTTTCCTTGATGCAGCTGGCTTCAGCGACTTTGCCGGTTCCGGTGTCGTTCATATGGCTGGTGCTGCTGCAGCATTGGCTGGTGTGCTTCTACTAGGCGCTCGTAAGGGCAAGTATGGCAAAGATGGTTCTGTAAACGCTATTCCGGGTGCAAACCTTCCTCTCGCAACACTGGGTACCTTTATCCTGTGGTTGGGTTGGTTCGGATTCAACGGCGGTTCTGAGCTGAAGGTTTCTGATGTTGCCGAAGCAAATGCTACCGCTCTGGTATTTGTTAATACCAACATGGCAGCAGCCGGCGGCTGTATCGCAGCTCTGATCTTTGCCCGCCTATGGTTTGGCAAAGCTGATCTGACCATGGCACTTAACGGTGCTCTTGCTGGACTGGTATCCATTACAGCTGAACCTCTGACGCCATCACCTGAATTGGCTACCGTTATCGGTGCTATCGGTGGTATTCTGGTTGTAGCTTCAATTGTAACCATGGATCGCACGCTTAAGATCGATGATCCGGTTGGTGCCATCTCTGTGCATGGTGTGGTTGGTATCTGGGGCTTGTTGGCAGTATGCCTGTCAAACCCGGACGCAACACTGGGCGCTCAGCTTCTCGGTATCGGCGTGATCTTCGCTTGGGTATTCATCTCTAGCTTTATCGTCTGGATCGCTGTTAAGACCATCTTTGGTATTCGAGTCTCTGAAGAAGAGGAGTACGAAGGATTGGATGTCGGCGAATGTGGTGTTGAAGCTTACCCTGAATTCACCAAGTCGTGATCTAAAGGCTCTGATTCGGTAGTCTACAACACCCATCCATCCGTGGATTATCGTTGACGAAACGGGGGGCAGGAGAAATCCTGCCCTCTTCTTTATTTTTAAGGAGACCCCATGTCCAAGTCACTTTTGCTTCATTCACTATCACTGAAAGACCGTATTCTTGAGCCCAACAAGCTCCCTCTGAATGGCCAGGTATGGGCCTATAATAAAAAGCAACACAGTAAAGAGGAGTTTGTCGGCAACTGCATCACCATGCTAAGTCTTCTCGGCATGCAGAATGCCAGCATTCAGTGGAAAGAGGATATTCTCGCCTTTGACACCCGATGGGAGAACGGCACCTACACCATCATTATATCACTACAGGACGACTCTCTCGCCTCCGAACACTACTACTTCCTTGGTATCTGGGAGTGCCCTGAGAGCGATGACAGAAAACAACACCGATTTGCCGCCTCCAAACCGTGGGAAGATGAAGATCTTCTCAAACCCGACATCTCCTACTCGGTGACCGTATCAAGTGTACCGATGCAGATTCCGGAGATCAGAAAACAGCTTGGCAGTGAACTGTTCGGCCAGAGCATCTATGGTGGCGACTACTATCTCTGTGGCACCACATTCCCGGGCAAGAGCTACTCAGGTAAGTTCCTTATTACGCCACTGGAAAACCAATTCAATCATGCCCGCCATAACATCAAGCATGCGCTCTACTCGCTGCGCAACCTGATGGCACTGATGGCCAAAGCAATCAGTATCCATGATGAAACACTGACAGACAAAATGTTTACCGAACTTAAAGAACAACAGTCACAACTCTCAAAAAGCACCGTTGAAACTACCCTATCTCCATCAGAGTGCGGAAAGTTGGCTTGCGATTATGGAGAGAACCTACTCAAGGCCTGTGAACTACTGGACCACTACGACAGCGACCGCAAACAACTACAGAGCGCCAAACTATTATTTGATACCATTGTTACAGAGCTTGCAGCAGAAGATAGCCCCGCCTTCCGCCCACTGTTTCACCGTATGCGCCTACCCTTCAAGCATGCGATCTCACTAATCAACGAGCACAGCGAGGCCAGTGCCCGCAGTGAAAAACAGATTCAGATTCTTCAACAAACCCTGCACTCACGCATGCTTGCCGATCAGCTTCTGATGATGGAATCATGGATATCAAAGAGTAAGGAGGAGTAAATGTTAAATACCCTTAAAATGATCATTGATGAAATGGCCGCAAGGCATAGCCTAGCCACCACATCAAATCCGAAGGAGTAACACCGTGAAAAAAGTAACTGCAATTATCAAACCATTTAAGCTGGATGACGTCAAAGACGCACTACTGGATCTCAATATCACCGGCATGACCGTGGCTGAAGTACGTGGTCATGGTCGTCAGAAAGGCCATACCGAACTCTATCGAGGTGCTGAGTACAACGTCGACTTCATTCCAAAGACCGAACTCTCTGTGGTCATCCCTGATGAGCAGGTCGATGAGGTTGTTGAAGCGATCCGTAACGCTGCCAATAGTGGCAAAATCGGTGACGGCAAAATCTTCGTCTCCCCCATTGAACGTGTCATTCGCATTCGTACAGGCGAAGAGAATGATGAGGCTCTCTCTTAACCAATAAACAAAAATAAATTTAAAAAGGATGGATTAAATGAATACCGCAGGTTTTGATGTTTTCTTTCTAACCATGGGCGCAGCCATGGTTCTGGCAATGCACGCAGGCTTTGCCTTTCTCGAAGTAGGAACAGTTCGCAAAAAGAATCAGGTCAATGCACTGGTCCGTGTGATCACCGACTTTGGCTTCTCAACAGTCGCCTACTTCTTTGTCGGCTTTTCCGTTGCCTACGGAATCAACTTCTTTGCTCCGGTCTCGGAGCTCAACAATATTGGCGGAGCCACCAACGGCTATGAGATGGTTCACTTCTTCTTCCTTCTCACCTTCGCCGCAGCCATTCCGGCTATTATCTCAGGTGGTGTCACCGAGCGTATCCGCTTCTGGCCCAATGTGCTGGCAACCGTCATCCTAGTAGGTCTCATCTATCCCTTCTATGAAGGGCTTATCTGGGCAGGCAACTTCGGCTATCAGGCATGGCTTGAAGCCACCTTTGGAGCACCATTCCATGACTTTGCAGGCTCAGTCGTTGTGCATGCCATGGGTGGTTTCCTAGCTCTGGGCGCTGTTTTCGTACTTGGTGCCCGTAAAGGACGCTACGGCCGTGATGGTCGCGTCAATGCCATCCTCCCTTCCAACATCCCATTCCTCGCACTGGGTTCGTGGATTCTCTGTGTCGGTTGGTTCGGATTTAACGTCATGAGTGCAGGTACAGCAGAAGGCGCATCAGGACTTGTTGCTATCAACTCACTACTGGCCATGGTCGGCGGCCTTTTGGCAGCACTTGTCGCGGGCAAGAATGACCCTGGTTTCGTACACAATGGAGCACTAGCCGGCCTTGTCGCCATCTGCGCAGGTTCAGACATTGTTCACCCTGTTGGCGCACTTGCGATCGGTATTGTTGCCGGTGTTGGTTTCGTATACGGATTCCAGTTCATTCAGACCAAGCTGAAGCTTGATGATGTGCTCGGCGTTGTACCACTGCATGGTGGCGCTGGCCTCTGGGGCGGCATTGCAGCTGGCATCTTCGGTTCGACAGCACTGGGTGGTGCTGGTGGCGTCACCTTTATGTCCCAGCTTGTTGGTACTATTACAGGTGTAAGCATCGCTATCGCCGGTGGCTTCATAGTCTACGGCGGTGTTAAAGCCGTGATGGGTCTCCGCCTATCTGAAGAAGATGAGTTCATGGGTGCTGACCTTGCCATTCATCAAGTAAGTGCAAATCCAGAAGAGGATATGGGCGCTTAATTGATTGATCCGATATTGAACTTCCATGTTCAATATCTTTTACGCTGATCGAAAATTACGATTTTCAATCAGCTCACTGAAGCCACCCTTCCATGGGTGGATAAAACAGACAAAGGGCGTAACCAATGGTTGCGCCCTTTTTGTTTGATTAGCCTTCAATCTGAATGCCCGCTTCCGGCCATAAGCAGACATTCATTGAAGTTGTATTATTCGTGAGTTTTCTGGAGGCGGGTCACCAATAGAGATTACAATTGCTGTCGCCGTACCGGATAACGCAAGAAATGTTCCGATAAAAACCAGTGCCTTATATTTGGTACTTTTACCCTTAGTAAATAGCAAAGTGATTAATGAGAGCACAAATAAAATAAAATAAACTGAAATCATCTACCCACCCTTTAGGGAGAAACTATAGCCTAAATTCTGAATGTCCGCTTCTGGCCGGAAGCAGTCATTGGCTTATCTCTGACCTACAAGCTCCCGCAGCTCGGCCAGTTCTTGCCTTAGACTTAGCACTTCCTGCTCTAATTGCGTGATTCGATCCGACTGATCACTTGAAGCTTTGCTTCCACCCGAACTGCCGCCAATGCCTTTGCTAAGCTCTTCGATATCCGGTTCGCCACATAGCAGTTGTGCATAGCGATCCTCTCGCTGGCCTGAAGCACGGGGAAGTTTGACGACCAGAGATTCGTCACGCTCTATGAGTCCTTGAACCAAACCCTGAAGCTCGTCACCCTCATCAAAGGTGACCATACGCCCTGTATTGATGCGAATCTCGTTGAGTGTCAGTGCGCCACGCAGCATCAGCACACAGATAATGGCCCGCTCTTTACTGTTCAGATTGAGTTTGCGCGAAAGATGCTGCTCAAACTTATCGGCGCGGCCATCCATACGCGCGGTTACCAGCCCCCTGCCCCGCAGAGTGTTTACCACGCCGCCCACCTGACTCGGGCTCAGATTCATCACCGGCACCCGGCTACTCTTCTGGTTACAGGCTGTCACCAGTGAATTCAACGTCAACGGGTAATAGTCGGGCGTGGTCATCTGCTTCTCCATAAGACAACCCAACACACGAGCTTCAAGATCACTCAACATCGCATCGTCATTCGTTGGTTCACTCATATACTCACCTACTTCTTACGCTTGGATCGCTTCTTTTTGCCTTCACCAGAGAGCCACTTGTCATGCTCTGTCACCAGTGCACGCAGGCTATCCTTCACTCTGTCGGGCGCAGCAATGGTTTGTGCATAGCTGTTTTTACTGAGCTTCATCACCTCGATCGGCTTACCCAGAAATTCTTCAATCTCAGCAAGCAGGTCTCGCTCCTCCTGTGCACAGAAAGAGATGGCTGCTCCTCTCTTCACACCCCGCCCGGTTCTACCTACTCGATGTACATAGTTCTCGCACTTCTCCGGTAGATCATAGTTGATAACGAAATGCACATCCGGCACATCAATACCACGCGCACTGACATCGGTAGCAATCAGAATGTTGCACTTACCATCACGGAACTGCTGCATCGCCTCGGCGCGCTGCTCCTGATCCTTCTCACCATGAATAAAGAGCGAATCGACACCAACACGTGCCATCGCCTTGAAAACGCGCTCAGCACGCACACGGGTGCGTACAAACACGATCATCCGACTATTCGGGTTCTCATTAATAAATTCTTCCAGAGCAATACGTTTATCATCCATCTCAACATAGGTGACGAAGTGGGAAACATTCTTGGAGACAGGATCTTTAGGAGAAATCTGGATGCGGATAGCCACACTCTTCACCTGTGAGTAGGCAAGCTTCCTGATCTCGTCGTTAAATGTCGCCGAAAAGAAGAGTGTTTGATGCCGCTGCGTCAGCATCTTCTTGATGTATTTGATATCCTCGATAAAACCGAGATCAAGCATGTGATCTGCCTCATCCAGCACCAGCGTATTGACCGCATTGATTCTGAGCTCACCCTGATTGATCAGATCAAACATACGGCCCGGAGTGGCAATCAACACATCAATGCCATCCTGTAGCTTGGCAATCTGTCGATCCTGCTCGACACCACCATGCAGGGTGAAGGTTTTCACCTTGGTATGGCTGGAAATACTTTTGAACACCTCACCGATCTGTAGCGCCAGCTCACGCGTCGGCACCAAAACAATGCATTTGATACCGTAAGAACGCTTACTGCTCTTCATACGGTGGATTTTATCAATCACGGGAATGGCAAAAGCGGCTGTCTTACCAGTCCCTGTCTGGGCTACAGCCAGAACATCTTCATCTTTAAGAATCGAAGGAATCGCCTTGAACTGGATGTCGGTCGGACGTTTAAAACCGAGCTGCTCAAGATTCTTTTTGATCTCTGCTGAAATATAGTATCGATCGAACTTCATAACACCTCATCACCATTCAAGAACCGAAAGCGGCGCACACTCTGCCATGGAAGGTGAATGTAAACATTAATCAGATGTCGAGACCCTATTAGAGCACAACTGTAACCAGACCATCACCATCTCGGTGCAGAACGACTGTGCGGCAGCCAGATGATCAGTCGTGGCTGTTTGGATCTCTGACACTCCAACCTCACCGAGTTCGGCCCGTTCACTCTCCCCGACTTCTATCCATGCATTGATGATCTCCGAACCCACTTCAATATGAAACTGCAGACCATATTGTGATGATCCAATACGAAATGCCTGATTCGGCACAGCTGGATGTGTGGCTAATAAGGTTGCCTGCTCAGGAAGCGTGAAGGTCTCGCCATGCCACTGAAAAACATGCAGCCAAGGCCTACTCATACTGCTGAACAGAGGATCATCATTGGATAGCTCTGTTGGAAAAACAGGATGCCATCCAAGCTCTCTTACTGGTGATGGAATCACCTCTGCTCCAGCGGCTTTGGCAAGCAGCTGAGCGCCCAGACAGAAGCCCAACAGAGGGAAATCATTTTCAATAGCTACCTTAAGCAGAGCGATCTCATCACGGATATAAGGGAGCTGCAGATCGTTGGCAGACATCGGCCCGCCCATCACAAGCAAGCCATCGTAACCACTCAGTGATCCGGGAACCGATTCACCCTCATAAAGCCGCGCAATTTCAAGTTGATGTCCTGATTCAACAATCAAATCCCCCACCAGAGCGGCAGGTTCAATCTCCAGATGTTGTAGTACAAGAAAGCGCATACGGCAGCCTAACCGGAACCGTCGAAATATTCATGCGGTCTGCACATCCATAGGAAAGAAACTACTTCGGCAGGCTAAGAACTATGCAGGACTGCTATCCCGTAATCCGAGGATACTCTCGAGTGAATTGATCTGCTCCTGGGTCAGGCTTTTGGCCTGTTGTAGTGGAACATTGTCAGGATCGGCAGCGACACGTTCAGCTTCATCAAAACCTTGATTGATACTCTGTTTGATGGAATCGATGAGCTGTGGCAGAGAGTCTGTTTGCTCCTCGGAAGTGCCTTGCGATGCGGCAACCAGATGAGCTGCCACCCCTGACAGTCTTGCTGCCACCCCTTCAGGGCCCGATGAGTAAGCTGAAGACGTGGTTGCGGCGGCCTCCGACAACCCGGCATTATCAACCAGAGCCTGAAGTGAACCATTCAGTGCCACAGCAAGCGGCTCCTGACGGGACTGGATATCCACCACTACACTGGAAGCAGCTGCATCACCCCGTTTAATTTCCGGCGCATCATGATTGTACTTCTGCAGAGCTGGAGCAGTCGCAGGTGGTTGAATATTGGTTGGGATTTCCATACAGAACTCCTAAGCACCCAAATGGGAGCCAGATCCGTCTGTAAAAAATCATCACGTCGTGCAATGATGGCCATCGAAAAGCCTTGTAAACTATGCCTACACTGATCTATATCGCTGTTGCAAAGGCCGACTTTAGGCTTAATCTCAATTTATTTTCTGATATACACCTCATCTTAACGGAGAAGAGTCATGAAAAGAGTGCTGATACCATTCACAGAAGGCGTTGAAGAGATCGAATTTGTTGCTGTGATCGATATTCTAAGACGTGCAGGTGTTGAAGCGGTGATGGCTAGCCTCGATGGTCTTCCCGTTAAAGGCCGCTCCGACATCACCATTACAGCAGATGCCATGCTCTCAGATGTCATAGAGGAAGATTGGGATATGGTCGTACTTCCCGGTGGACTTCCCAATGCCTATCTACTGCGTGACAACCCAAGCGTAAAAACGATCGTTCAGCGTCTGCGGGATGAGCAGAAGAGCATCGCTGCCATCTGTGCAGCTCCTACAGCACTGGCCGCGTTCGGAATCATTGACGACCGACGCGTCACCTCCTATCCGGGCATGAAGGCCGAGGTTCAAGAGCTCGCTCCCTCTGTGGTCTATGTCGATGATGCTGTCGTTGAAGATGATTTCCTCATCACCAGCCGAGGCGCAGGAACGGCAGTTGAATTTGCCCTTCGATTGGTTACAAAACTCTGTGGAGAAGAGAAGTCCACTGAAGTTCGCCACTCCATCATCGCATGAGTTTCTGATACCGTTCGCCAATGCGATTAACACCTGAGTTTCGAAAACAGTTCAGCCAACATGAGATGCGTACCCACGGGCGCAAAAATGGCTTTGTCACCACAGGTCAGGAAGCTCGGCTATCCAAATGGCTCCCTATCATCGGTCTAACTAATGAGATGACACTGGATGATGCCAAAATCCCGGCCGGCTCCCCCGTTGTCATGGAGATCGGTTTCGGTAATGGCGACTTTCTAGTGCATCTGGCTGAGCGATATCCTGACTGGACGCTGGTTGGTGTTGAGATCTATCTGCCGGGTGTCGCCAAAGCCGTTGGTCGTCTTGAGGACGCAGGTTTTATTGAACGCACCCGTATCACCCAGCTACCCGCCCAGTTTGTATTAACTAAACAGGTGAATGAAGAGCAACTTGATGGGATCTTCGTCAATCATCCCGATCCATGGCCTAAGGCACGTCACCATAAACGCCGGATCATCCAGAAAGATTTTGCCAAGCTGATGGTTAGCCGTTTAAAACCGGGCGGTTTTATCAAGCTTGCATCCGATGTGCCAGAACTGGCCGAGTGGATGCGTGACATCCTCGATGAAATACCGGGGCTCACCAATGTTGCAGGCCCTGGCGGCTTCATTGAGCGGGATGAGGATCGTGTTTTCACCAAATTTGAACAGCGCGGCATCCGTGAAGGCCGCACCAGCCAGTTTTTGCACTATGTTAAAGAGACCAGGGAGACTACATGAGCCTTAAAATCAACCGAGACCAACTTGTGATGACTGCCGTTCAGGGCAGCGTATCCCCTGCTAACCAGTGGGCACCCTTTGAAGTGGGCAGTCAGGGCGAGATATTCTCATGGCCCTCTACCGGCGGCATCACCTATAACGTCAAGGTCGGTGATTCCGTCTTCGGCTGGGCTGGCGAACATATCGAGCCGGGCGTATCGACCACACTGGATCACAAGAACCGCAAGGCATCGGCCGGTTATCAGTTCCTCTCCTGCTGTGGCAATCAGGCCCGTGTGATCTCCGGTGAGGCGAAAGGTTCGGTCGGCACGGTAATCGGTCACCATGGTGGTGTGGAACATCTGATGCTCGACTTTCCTGACGAGGTTCTCGACAAGCTAACCTGTGATGACAAGTTCCTGATCAAGGGTTTCGGCCAGGGTTTGAAATTTATCGATCATCCAGAGGTCTATATCTACAACACCGATCCGGACCTGCTTGAAAAATGGGGCCTGAAAGAGACCAAAGAGGGTAACATCGAAGTGCCGGTTAACGTCATTATTCCCGGACACGCCATGGGTTCAGGCATTGGTGCCCTCTCTGTAACCACCGGTGATTACGACATCCTCTGTCAGGATGAAGCAACGGTAAAAGAGTACAACATGGACAAGCTCCGCTTCGGTGACTTTGTCGCCGTTCTGGATCATGATAATCGCTATGGTCGTACTTACCGTAAAGGCTCTATCACCATCGGCATGGTGATTCATTCAGATTCGCCACTGGGAGGCCACGGTCCCGGCATGATGACCCTGATGACAGCGACGGATAACAAGCTTGTGCCAGCTCTCGACGACGGTGCCAACCTCGGCGCGCTACTCAACATCGGTCGCCATGCCTGATCAGGAGAGTATTCTTGCCTCCTGTATCCAGTTAACTGCCGGAGATGATCTTCAGGCAAATCTTGATCGTGCTTCACACCTGATAGATAATGCTGCAAAAATCGGAAGCAAACTTCTCCTTTTACCTGAAAATTTCTCGTTCATGGGCGCCACTGAAGAGGCCAAGCTTGCTGTGGCTGAACCACAGGAGAGCTCCTCGGTGCTTGCCTTCCTTTCCGAAAAAGCCCGGCTTCACAATATAGCTATTATTGGCGGTTCGCTTCTACTCAAACAGACAGGTGAGAAAAAGGCTCGCAACTGCTCTCCTGTCTTTTCGGCTCAAGGTGAGCTACTCGCCTATTATGACAAGATCCACCTCTTCGATGCCGCGCTACCCAATGAAAAGTACCGCGAATCGGATATGATCGAACCGGGTTTACAACCAAAGATGGTTGAACTCGACAGTTGGAAGCTGGGTTTAAGCATCTGTTATGACCTCCGTTTTCCGGAGCTCTACCGCCACTATAGTGCACACGGCTGTAACATCATCACTGTGCCTTCCGCATTTACCATCCCCACCGGAAAAGCACACTGGGAGACGCTTCTGCGTGCCAGAGCCATTGAAAATGAGTGCTACGTATTGGCAGCAGGTCAGTGCGGCAACCATCCGGGTGCACGTAAAACATGGGGACACTCGATGATCATCAGCCCTTGGGGTGAAGTGCTATCATCACTTGATGAGGGTGAAGGCGTTATCACCGCCGAACTCTCACTCGAAAAGCTGAAGGGTGTCAGAGAGGCACTGCCTGCCCTTAATCATCGGAGGTTATAGTCTACAATGAGTGATATGGTTGAAGAGAAGCACAAACAGCCCAGCCGGGAACAACTCCGTGCCCATCGCCAGGTTTTCTGGGAAGCATGGCAACGTGCTAAAGAGGGCCTGCCGCTTGATGCCATGCAGGTGCGCATTGCCCGGGTCATCGAAATGCACCCCCACTACCACCACTTCTTTGAAGACAAAGAGTCGTTTCTTGATCGTGACTTTCAGGCAGATGATGGCACCAACCCCTACCTTCACCTCTCACTACATCTGGCACTGGAAGAGCAGATAGCGACCCAGCAACCGACCGAGGTTGGCAGTGCCCTGGAACATATGATGACGTTGAAAGGGATCAGCCGACACGATGCGCTTCACATCATTCTGGAGATTCTTGCTGAATCGGTCTATTTTGCTCAACGTGAAGGAAAGGAGCCTGATGTGCTACAATACCTCACACGACTCCGGGAGCTAATGAAAAAATGATTCGAAGTATCTTTGTCTCAGCCCTATTCTTTTTCGGACCGGCACTACTGATGTTCATGCTCAGGAACCTTTTTCTGTTTTTGAAAGTGTGGCTACGACTTCGTCGCATGCGCAGAGAGCAGGATCACGATGTCATCGATATCACACCACACAAGCATGGGTCACCATCACTGCTTTTCAATATAGCTGCAATTGCGGTGGGAGTTGTTTGTGCATTTCTCGCTTGGCAGGAGATGAACAGCGGGCCGGAAGAGAAGATGCGTTACATTCCGGCGCACATTAATGAAGAGGGTAAAGTGATCCCCGGTAAAAAGGTGCCTATTGAAACTCCAGAGACACCGGAGCGTTAATCAGACTTGAAATCTCTGTGTCGCATCATGATCAGCATCACTGGACTTCTTAGGGCGCACATTGGTACCGCACTTGGGGCACTCATAGATATCTGCTTTTTCAGCTTCAAATTTTTCCTGACACTTTGGACATGTCATTTTTACCTGACTCATACCCCCTCCTTTGTGACGGTGAAGAGTTGATCTTGCCTACGCCTCTATTGAAATATTAATTCGTGATAAATGCAAGTTCCAATCCTATCTCTTTGAAGCTCCCCAAGCTGGCTTCTTCTGAAGTTGTTTCAGCCCTTCATGCCGAAGCCCTTGTGATTACTTCGACACCACGGCTGGCAACTGAATGGAAGCGGCGATTCCTGCTCGAATGCCATGAAGATATTGTCGCCACGCCTTCGATCTTTTCATGGGATGAATGGATCACGCGTCATCTTGCCCCGCAGACAGAACTGCCAGTTCCACTCACACGGCAGCAGGAGCTACTGCTGTGGGAAAAGGTCATTCAACAGGATCTGAAATCGAACCTCTCACCACATATTTCACTAAAAGGGCTATCCAAGCGGGCATCCGAGGCCTACGAACTGATGAAGGAGTATGGCATTGATGTGGACGAACTCTCATTCGGAGGCGAAGAGAGTGAGGCACTAAAGCGTTGGATCGGAGATATCCATGCAACCATGAAAAGCAGTGCCTTTGCAGAACGAGTATTTATGGCAGACATTCCGGCCAAATTACTAGCTCTACTACCTGAACTGAAGCTTCCGAAAGAGATCATTCTCGATGACTTTGAGTGCATCACACCGCTCAGGCAACAACTGCTTCATGCAATCGAGAAGAAGTGCAACCTCTCCATTCATCAAGCTGATAGCGTTCCAGCAACACCACAACTTACAGTTTGCCCGGATGAGACCTCCGAACTCGATCATATCGCACAACGCACCCAAACAGTTTTGCAACAACAGCCTTCGGCACGTATCGCCATTCTAGCCCCCGATACATACTCAAACAGTGCCGCACTTCGGCGCAAGCTGAACCGGACACTGCTGCCCGATTCACAATTCAATCCTCAGCATGAGGTGGAGGCCGTGGTCACGCAGGGCACACCACTCTCCGAATGGCCGATGATTCAGCAACTACTGCAACTGCTTGGACTGGCCGGACAAAAGCAGCTCACATTCCATGACTTCTCTCTACTGCTCTTCTCACCATGGCTAGCCGGATTCGAGGAAGAGCGCATCGAACGAGCCAACCTGGATACCCGGCTACGTCAACAGAACCGGCATCAGATCTCTCTAACCCAGCTTGTCCAATCGCAAGAGTTGGAGAGACTTCCAGTACTACGCAGCATCATTGGAACGTTACTGGCGTGGGAGCGTTCAAGCAGGCCAGCCAGCCAGTGGATCAAGACTGTTCACGGACTGCTGCAAACGATTGGATTTGTTCAAGCAGGGCTGGAACATCAAACTGAACGAAACAGCGTCGAGATTCGATTGATGAACAAATTCCGGGATACGCTGACATCGCTGGTCGCAGTCGATGCTGTGCAGAAGAGCCTCTCGTGGGGACGTTTCATGTCACTACTGCATACCGCCTGCTCGGAAACCAGGCACGCTCATACCGCCAGTTTTTCCAACATTACACTGCTTCCACTCTCACAAGTCGCAGGGCTACGCTTTGACCATATCTTTCTCCTGGGGATGGATGAGCAAAGCTTCCCACCTGTCGCCCAACCACAACCGCTTCTGCCACTCTCCCTGCAGCGAACCTATAAACTACCAATGAGTAGCGGAGCACTGCAATTCGAGTCTGCCAAACACCTCTGGCAACACCTGCTGCTGGCAGCACCCTCTATCGAGATCAGCTTTGCCAGACAGCGTGATGAGCAGGAGCTACGCAGTTCACCGTTTGTGAAAGCGCTGGTAGAGAACGAACCTGTCTCGCCCCCTATGTTAGAAAACATCGCTCCACTTGATAGCTTCAACGATGAAGCGATGATTCCCCTCTCCGTAGATGAACAGCCCAAAGGTGGCGCCCGCATCATTCAGGACCAGTCGGATTGCCCCTTCCGTGCATTTGTGACTCATCGCCTTGGTATCATCACGCTGGGTGAGACAGCACCGGGCATTGAGCCGACCACCAAGGGTTCACTGGTGCATCTGGCTCTCGAACATATCTGGCAACAGTTAAAATCACAGCACGCACTGCAGGCACTGGATGATGATGCACAGAGAACTCTCATCAACAGCGCCATCAAACATGCGTGGAAACAGTGTCGCAGCACCCCTCACTCGGAGGGCAGCCAGAGTATCGAGCGTTTCGAGGCGAAGCGGATGTTCCAACTCCTGACGCAATGGCTGGAGCTGGAAAAAGCGCGGCCACCATTTGAGGTAGTGGAGACAGAGAGACGTTTTCAACTGACCCTACCTGAAAATGGAAAGAGCTCCTTCACACTCAAACTCACAGCTGATCGCATCGACCGCGATGAGAGTGGGCGAAAGATTCTTCTCGACTATAAGACCGGTGCCAAACAGAGCATGGGTAAGTGGTTGGGAGAGCGTATGGAGCAGCCACAGCTGCCCCTCTACGCCGTCGCCGCAGACCTGGCGACCCATGACGCTGTCGCCTTCGCCTCGGTGCGCAGCGGCAATGACATGGGTTTTGAAGGATTGAGTGGCGAAGAGACAGAGATTCCCGGTATTGCACTCTGTGATGGAAAACGGCAAAGGCCTGACGACTGGCAGCAGGTTCTGGAAGAGTGGCGCAGCAACCTGAACGCTCTGGCAGTCGAGTTTGTCGGAGGTCGTAGCGATGTCTCGCCACGCAACAGCAAAGCCTGCACCTACTGTACTTTTGAAGCGCTCTGCCGTGTGGAAGAGACCGGCTTCACCATCGAAGATGAGGATAGCGAATGAGCTCTGAAGTTCGCCAACAGGCCATCCATCCTGCCAGCTCATATCTAGTGCAGGCACCTGCTGGCTCAGGAAAGACCGAGCTGCTGACACAACGTATTCTGGCGCTGCTGGCCATCGTTGATGAGCCTGAAGAGATCCTGGCACTTACCTTTACCCGTAAGGCGGCAGCAGAGATGCGGAATCGCGTTATTGATGCACTTAATATGCCCAAGCCCGAAGACAGTCACTCCCATAAAATGGCAACATGGCAGCTTGCAGACAAAGCCCTCGCACGCTCTCGTGAACGCGACTGGAACCTCTGTGAACACCCTGCCCGCCTGCGCATTATGACACTCGATAGCCTGACTGGATCGTTGGCACGACAACTACCCTTACTCTCGGGACTGGGCGACATCCCGACACCGAGCGAGCACAGCTCTGTCGCCTATCGCGAGGCGGCCGAACGCACATTACAAGCAGCCATCAGGGATGACCTTCCCGCCGTGGAGTCGCTACTTCTACATCAAGATCACAATAGTGTTGCTGTCATCGATTCGATGGTCGCCATGTTGGGTAATCGCGACCAGTGGCTCAAATATATTGCCGGATATCGACACAATATCGATCATCTCAAACAGACCATCGAAGCCAATCTGGCCGACTACCTCACTTTTCAGATTCAAGTATCTAACGCCCACATGCCGATCGATGCCAGAGCTGCACTTCCAGAGCTGATCCGTTTTGCAGGCCACGAACTTGACGATGAAAACCTTAGCGCTTTCGATAGCTGGCCAGAGGTCACCGTAACAGACATTCGGGCGTGGAAAACCATTGCCAACGTCCTGCTCACCACCTCCGGGCCCCAGTTTAAGAAGCGGCTGGACAAGAATAGTGGTTTTCCAACCACGGCCAAAGAGCAGAAGCAGCAGATGCAGGAGCTTCTCACCCAACTCAGCTCTATAGCGGGACTGGCCGAATCTCTGCACCAGCTGCGCGCCCTTCCCGACAGTGCCGCGTTTGAGCCGAAGCAGTGGGAGGTTGCCGAAGCACTTTTCGAGCTATTGCCAAAGGCCGTGGTTGAATTGAAAGCGCACTTTAGCAGCAACGGTGAAGCTGACTTCACCGAAATCGCCATGCGTGCGCTCGAAGCATTGATCGATGCAGATGAGAACCCGACTGATCTGCTGCTCAAGCTCGACTATCGCATCAACCATATCCTCGTGGATGAGTTTCAGGACACCTCGGAGCTACAGATGCGCTTGATGCAGTGCCTGACTGCAGGCTGGCAGCATGATGATGGGCGCACGCTCTTTATGGTGGGTGATCCGATGCAGTCGATCTACCGCTTCCGCAAAGCTGAGGTAGGCCTGTTTCTGCAGGCAGCGGCCAACCATGCAGATCTTCCTCAAGTTGAAATGCTGCGACTTGAACGAAACTTCCGCTCTTCACCGGATATCGTCGACTGGGTTAACCGGGCCTTCAGCCAGATTTTTCCCAGCCAACAGGATGCCATCAGTGGTGCCATCGCCCATGCCAATGCCGATGCGGCCCTGACAAACACCGGCATAGTCGCACTTCATCGGCAGGTCGCATCGGATGACAAACAACAGGATGATACGCGCGAAGCGGCGGCGGTCGTTGCGTTAGTGCGGGAAGCACTCTCTAAAAAACAGCGTGTCGGTATTCTGGCACGTACACGTAAGCATCTGCATGCCATCATCCCCGCTCTGAGCGAGGCTGGCATTGCGCACCGGGCCATCAATATTCTTCCTCTGAACACCCGACCGGAGATTCGAGGCCTGCGCACGCTGGTTCGTGCCCTGCTACATCCGGCAGATCATGAGTCGTGGCTGGCACTGCTGCGAGCCCCCTACTGCGGCCTGAACACAGAGGAACTGTTTACGCTGCTACACGGTGATGAACGAGTGATCTGGGAGGTTATAGAGGATGATGAGGCACGATCACGCCTCAACTCCGATACTGCAGTGAGGGTGCGTCACCTTGCCCGTGCACTGAAACCATGCATGACGATGAGCAGTAAAATCGCACTCCGGGAGCTGGCCACTATCGCCTGGCAGCGACTCGGTATGCCCGCCCTTCTTGATCAAACCGCAACGATTAATGTGGAGACCCTCTTCGCACTGATTGAGTCACTGGATGAAAGCGGACGCATCAATTTCAGGCTTCTGGATGAGCGCATCGAAAAACTCTTCGCTGCCCCAGATGCATCTAATGCGGCAGCACAGGTTGAACTGCTGACCATGCACGGCGCCAAAGGACTGCAGTGGGAGTGCGTGATTCTGCCGGGACTCGGCAAGGCACCGAAAAACAGTGACCAACCCCTACTGGCCTTCAGCGATGCCGCCATCGATGGTAAGCCACTCTTTCTTATGTCCCCCAAGGCTGAAACACGTAACAAAGATCAACTCTACAGCATGGTTCTTTCGATTGAGAAAGCCAAAGAAACGAACGAGTTGGCACGCCTGCTCTATGTCGCCTGTACACGAGCTGAGAGCGAGCTGCATATGCTGGGGAACCTCTCCAAAGCGAAGCAGGAGCCTGAGAAAGGTTCACCTCTAGCGATGCTATTGAGCAGTGATGAGTGCTTTGGTGCCCAGATCAACGACATTGAGTCGAGTGATGAAGTGGTAGAGAGAGCACTACAGCCACTCACCAGAATTAAACAGCTGCTTGATCTTCCACCTGAGCAGGTCAGTGAAGAACATCCTGAACCTGAATATGGCTGGGCAGGTCCGGAAGCGGCCCCCATCGGCAATGCTTTGCACGCTATTTTACAGCAGATTGGAGAGCAGGGTGTGGAGAGCTGGAGTCAGGCAGATCAGAAGCATGCCACAACAGCCATGCGGCGCATGCTGATTGGCGAAGGGTTATCAAGTGAAATGCTGGAGTCATCCCTTAACCGCTGCCTAACAAGCCTTAAAAAGACACTAGACAGCAAGATGGGCAGATGGATTCTCTCAGGTCACCATGAAGATGTGCACTGCGAGTGGGCCTTGAGCTTTATAGAGAACGGGCAAGTCTGCCACCGCATCATTGACCGCAGTTTTATTGATGAAGAGGGCGTTCGTTGGATCATCGACTACAAAAGTGGTACGCATGAAGGGGCTGAATTGAACAACTTCCTCGACAGTGAAGAGCAGCGCTATGCGACACAACTTATCGGATATCGCGAATTACTGGTAAGAATGGAGCCTGAACGGACGATCCGCTTGGCACTCTATTTTCCAGCACTGGATGCTTGGCGGGAAATCACGCAACAGCCTTAAGAGTGCGAGCCTCAGGCTGCTATCTGCACACCGAGCCTCTCTACGATCCGATACAAACTTTTTCCATCAAAGGGCTTATTAAGAAATAGCCACTCTTCGCGATCTCTCAATTCAGTGCGAATCTCCGGCTTGCCACTAACGATAACAAACTGTTGATCCGGATAATCCATCTGTACGCGTCGAATCATCTCGTAGCCACCCATTGATGGCATCGAAATATCGGTAAAGATTGCTGTCGGCTTCATATATCGACTACCTTTTAAATGCTCAAGGTAGTCTATCGGAGATAGAAATATCTGAACATCATGCCCAATTTCCTGCAAAAGTTCGCATACATAGGCACAAATTATCGGTTCATCATCAATAATATGGAAAAGCATAACGCAGTTTATCACATGCATGAAGAAGGTTCACAATACCGTGAAATGGGGATGTTCGAAGATGGGAGAGAATTTATGACGCTTAGCCTGGACCAAGCTCAACTCGTTCATCCCTCGCTATAGTGCTCCCAAGCCTTTTCCGCAGCAGCCAGTTCAGCACTCTTCTTGCGATCACCCGAACCTTTACCGCACGGTTCTCCATTGACACTGCACAGAGCAGTAAAGCGTGGTGATTTCCCCACACCATGATCGCTCACCCTGTATTCGGGCAACCCCCAACCCTGCCCCTGGGTAAACTCCTGAAGTCGGCTTTTGGCATCGCGAACATTCTCAAGATCCGTTTTTTCAAGCAACTCCTGCCACTCACTCAGAACCAATCCACGTACTGCGTCCCAACCGCCATCTTCAAAAACAGCAGCAATAATGGACTCAACCGCATTAGCTGCAATCGAAGGAGCTTTCAATTTGCCTCCGTGACGCTCGCCTTCTCCAACATGGAGATGATCAGCAAGCCCCCAAAGTGTTGCCACCTTGAGCAGACTCTCTTTGCGCACAAGTGCTGCGCGCATTCGAGACAACTCACCTTCTGAATATTGATGGAATTGATGATGCAGGTATTCAGCAATAACCAAACCCAATACGGCATCACCAAGAAACTCAAGACGCTCCATATGCTCTGTTGATGCTGACCGATGCGTGAGCGCACGCTTTAGAAGATCACCATCAGAAAACTGATAACCAATCGCACGTTGAACGGCCTGCAGACTGCTCGTATCAAGGGGTTTCGGCATAGGGCTCGAAATAAAAATCCTGACGTGCCTTATGACGAAGCTTATCCATCCCCTTTAGGTCAGACTCTTCATACTCTGAATTCGGGTCAACGTCCTCTACAGGTCCGAGAAGCCAGACTGTCACACTATACTCGGAAGATATCTCAACTTTTCCGCGATCTGTACTGATTACAATATTATCATAAAATGCTTTTGGCACATCGCCTCTGGCCAAATATTTAATATGAAAAAGATCTGGAAGCCGTTTGCGAATGTCGCTTTCGGATTTATCTGCCATGTTTCTGACGACGCCATCAAAGGTATCCTGAACCTTCCAGTTGGCATTGTAGACCGGAATGACTTTATAACCGGCCACTACACCAAAGCCAATAACAACCAGCCAGAACATGATCTTGATCATCGAAAATCCCTGTTCATTTTTCATCCAAAACCTCCAGGTCGCCGTTTAATGGATTAGTGATCCTAAACGGCCCCAACGAACTTCACCCTTAGGGTGATCCCAAGACCACCACACAATAGCAGCTTTTCCAACCAGATAATTCTGTGGTACGAATCCCCAGAAACGGGAATCCCGTGAATTGTTTCGATTATCTCCGAGAACAAAGAAATGACCTTCCGGCACTTTCCATACCCCATCCTTAATCGAAAAGTCCTTACGCAGCACAAAATGATTCACCTTAAACAGCTGTTCTTCGAATTGCATCGACATATCAACGCTACCATCTTGAAGATAGTAAGCTCTGCGTCCCTGCTCTGTAAGCAGCATCTTTTTACCATTCACAAAGAGTTCATTCTTTTCATAGCGAATCTGATCACCGGGCACACCGACAATACGTTTGATATAGTCTTTGCTGCGATCCTCAGGATAGTCGAACACAGCAACATCTCCACGCTTGGCCGGTGATGGTGCAATCTGAACATCGGTAAACGGGATACGGAAACCGTAGGAGTAGCGCATTACGAAAAGATAATCCCCCACCTCAAGGGTGGGAACCATACTGGATGATGGGATTTTAAACGGTGCAACGATAAAACTGCGTATGACGATGGCGAGAATCGCAATCACAATAAGGCTCTCCAGCCACTCCCGCCATAATGGCTTGTTTGCAGACATTGATTAATCCTCCCCCAACTTGAGAACGGCCAGAAATGCCTCTTGAGGCACATCAACACTACCGATGGACTTCATGCGCTTCTTGCCCGCCTTCTGCTTCTCCAGAAGCTTACGTTTACGGGAAATATCACCGCCATAGCATTTAGCTGTAACATTCTTACGTACGCCCTTTACAGTCTCTCGGGCCAAGATACGACCGCCAATCGCTGCCTGCAAGGGCACATCAAACTGATGCCGAGGAATCAGCTGGCGCAGCTTCTTCACCAGATCACGGCCACGCGACTCAGCAATCGAGCGATGCACGATCAGCGACAGCGCATCCACAGGCTCGTTATGAACCAATACATCCATCTTCACCACATCATCCTCTTCAAATCCGGAAAGTTCGTAATCCATCGAGGCATAGCCGCGCGAAATCGACTTCAGCTTGTCGTAAAAATCAATCACTAACTCGGCCAGAGGTAGCGTGTAGGTGAGCATAACGCGGTTTTCGGAGATGAATTTCATATCCTTCTGTGCACCACGCCGGTCCTGGCATAACTTCATCATCGCACCGACAAACTCGTTGGGTAGGAAGATATGCGCCAGAACCTTCGGCTCCTCAATGGTTTTAATCAGTGTCGGATCGGGAAATTCGCTCGGGTTCGATATCTCCAGAACCTCGCCACTATTCAACGTAATACGATAGACCACCGATGGCGCCGTTGAAATCAGATCGAGGTTGTATTCACGCTCCAGCCGTTCCTGAATAATATCCATATGCAGCATGCCGAGGAACCCGCAGCGGAATCCCAAGCCGAGTGCCGAGGAACTCTCCGGCTCAAAGGTGAAGGCCGGGTCGTTCATATTCAGTTTCTCAAGTGAGTCACGCAGGTCTGCATAGTCAGCCGAATCGACCGGATAGAGCCCTGAGAAGACCATCGCCTTGGGCTCACGAAACCCGGGCAGTGCCTTGTCAGCTGGATCACGCTCCAGTGTCACCGTATCCCCCACTCGCAGATCCGCTAGCGTCTTGATGCCACAGATCATAAAGCCCACTTCACCGGTCAACAGCTCTTTGCGCGGAATCGGCGCAGGTTGGAATATGCCCAGGTCATTGATCTCATAGGCTCGCTTGTTCGACATCAGTCGAATCTTCTGTCCCTTGTGCAGTGAGCCTGATACCACACGAACCAGTGCTACCGCCCCCACATAGGAATCGAACCATGAATCAACAATCAGCGCTTGTACCTTGCCATCTTTGTCACCAATTGGCGGAGGCACCTTGTTGGCAATCGCCTCCAGCACATCATGAATTCCCTCTCCTGTCTTAGCCGATACTGGGATCGCCTCGGAAGCATCCAAGCCGATAATATCCTCAATCTGTCGGCGTGCCTCTTCAATATCCGCAGAGGGCAGATCAATCTTGTTAATGATCGGAATAATTTCGAGATTGTTCTCCAGCGCCAGATAGACATTGGCCAACGTCTGGGCCTCAACACCCTGTGCCGCATCAACAATCAACAGTGCTCCTTCACATGCCTGCAGTGAACGGGAAACCTCGTAGGTGAAATCGACATGGCCCGGTGTATCAATGAGGTTAAAGATCAGATCTTCACCGGCCTTGCTCTTGTAAGCGAGTGTAGCCGTCTGCGCCTTGATGGTGATGCCGCGCTCCTGTTCGAGCGCCATCGAATCCAGCACCTGCTTCTTCATCTGCCGCTGAGAAAGCGCTCCGGTCTCTTCAATCAAGCGGTCAGCAAGGGTCGACTTACCGTGATCGATATGGGCAATAATGGAGAAATTTCGAATTCGCTTCTGATTCATGGGAGCGGGAGTGTACTCATGCATAATCATCTCCGCTACAAGCGAAAATATATGCTATAAGTAACTACATGTTAGCGCATAAGATCGAGACACCAGCTAATCAAGAAGTGGATGCCCCTCATTTCTATCTCTGGCTCAATAATGAGGCTCGGCAAGGGGCGACAGCATCACTGGAGGTCACCTCCCCTTTTGATGGTCAATTGGTCGGTATTGTCTCCGTCGCAGGCCGTCGACATATCCGGGAAGCGATTGCAGGCAGCAGCAAAGCCTTTCAAACATTAAAAGGTATGAGCCGCTTCCAGCGTTCTGCACTGCTCAACAAGGTTACCAAACTGCTTCACGAATCAAGGACTGAGTTGGTGGATGCCATGATACTGGAAGGCGGTAAACCACGCATGCTTGCCGAGCAGGAGTTCGAACGCACGGTCTCGACCTTTAACTGGGCAGCGGAGGAGGCAAAACGATTCACGGGTGAACAGGTTCCGATGGATGGTATGAGTCGTGGCAAAGGCTATGAGGGCTATACCAGACGTGAGCCCATCGGCATCATACTTGCCATTACGCCGTTCAACTTCCCTCTCAATCTGGTAGCGCATAAAGTTGCTCCGGCACTGGCTAGCGGTAACTCAATCATCCTCAAACCTGCATCCAACACGCCCATCAGCGCACTGATTCTGGCACACATCATTGCCGAAGCGGGTTTCCCTGCCGGAAGCCTGAATGTACTGCCCATGCACCATCAGGATGTTCCCATCCTTCTTCAAAATCATGCTATCAAAATGCTCAGCTTCACCGGTAGTCCTGAATCGGGATGGCTCTTGAAAAAGATGACAGAGCGGCAACGTGTCACCCTTGAGCTTGGCGGTAATTCAGGAACCTACGTTGATAAGGGTGCGGATCTGGACAGGGCTACACAACTGCTCACCATTGGCGGCTTTGGCCATGCCGGTCAATCCTGCATATCAGTTCAGAGAATTTACGCACACTCGGATATCTATGATCAGCTACTCGACAGACTGATCAGCGCAACAGAGACGATCAAAGCAGGCAACCCGCAGGATAAAGAGGTGATTACCGGCCCCGTCATCAACAGCAAAGCAGCCAAGCGTATTCTAACATGGATTGATGAGGCGGTATCACAGGGTGCCATGATTGAGTGCGGTGGCAAACGCATGGATATCGGCATTGGTCAGGTGATTGAGCCGACCCTTTTAACCCACGTGAAAGAGTCGATGAAGATCTGTAGCAAAGAGGTTTTCGGCCCGGTGATTACACTGGCAAAGGTTGCTGACTACAAAGAGGCTGTTAGCCGCATCAATCAATCAGAATTTGCTCTACAGGCAGCTGTTTTCAGCCATGATACCCGAACAATTGAATACGCCATCAAACACCTCGAAGTTGGTGGTGTCATTATCAATGACGCCCCCACCTATCGTGTTGACCATATGCCATATGGCGGCATGAAGGCTTCTGGACTTGGTCGCGAAGGCATTCACGCGGCTATGCTGGAGATGACCGAAGAGAAGATGGTTGTCACTCACCTCTCATCCTGAATCAGCATCTCCTTAGAGACTATTAATCACTGGCTCGAGCTGAGGCGATCGCGGCCATGTTAACAATATCATCAACCGTGGCACCGGTTTGAAGCACATGGACCTGTTTCGGTAGCCCGATAAGGATCGGACCGATCGCTGTTCCACCACCCAGCTCCTTCAACAGTTTGTACGTGATGTTGCCAGCCTGCATGGTTGGAAAGATCAGGATATTTGCAGCCTCTTTCAGCTTGCTGAACGGGTAGTCGGCAAGATGAGCAGCATTTACTGCTGTATCGGCCTGCATCTCACCATCCACGACCAAGTCGGGATAATCGTTGTGCAGAATCTTTACAGCTTCGGCCACTTTGCGGGTCTCCGGATGGGGAGCACTGCCGAAGTTGGAGAAGGAGAGCATGCCAACATGTGCCTTACAGCCAAGTGATTCAGCAGTTTCAGCTGACAACACAGCAAGGCGTGCCAGCTGTTGAGGGGTCATTTCTACATTGACGGTGCAGTCACCGAGGAAATAAGCTCCAGACTCCATGACCATCATGTAGAGACCAAAGACGTGATGATGATGGCCTGCATCATCATGACCGAGCACCTTTAGAACAGGACGAAGCACATCAGGATAGTGAGCCGTACGTCCGGAGAGCATACCGTCAGCGAAACCCTGACGAACCATCATAGCACCAAGTACATTCCTATCGTGACGAAGCGCTTCAGCGGCATGATTACGCAGAACACCCTGACGTTTGCGGTCGAAATAGTAGGCATCAACCAGTGAGTCGAAGCGGGAGTCTTCATGTTGCGGATCAAGAATCTCAATGCCGTCGAGCTCCAACTGCATCGTTTCAGCATGTGCTTCGATGGTTTTCTGGTCACCGATCAACATCGGCTTGGCCACACCCTGATCTCGCATCACGGCAGCAGCACGAACAACGGTGGGGTCATCACCTTCAGGCAAGACAAGGCTGATCGGATGGCTCTTGGCCTTATCGGTAATCAGGCGCATGAAGATGCGGGACTGATCAATCCGACCTGCAAGTGAACGGGTATAGGCATCAACATCGGTGATCGGTGCCCGAGCCACACCTGTATCAGTGGCTGCCTTGGCAACAGCAGCAGGCACCACTTCGATCAGGCGTGGATCAAACGGCTTAGGAAGAATGTATTTTGGGCCGAACTTCATTGCATCATTGCCGTAAGCTCGAAGGACCACATCGGGAACCTCCTGACGCGCCAGCTCTGCCAGTGCATGCACCGCAGCCTTCTTCATCTCCTCGTTGAAGGTGGTGGCACGGGCATCGAGTGCGCCGCGGAAAAGGAACGGAAAGCCGAGAACATTGTTAACCTGATTCGGGTGATCAGAACGGCCGGTGGCCATGATTAGGTCTGAACGTGTGCTCATGGCAAGGTCGTAGTCGATCTCTGGGGTCGGGTTGGCCATAGCAAACACGATGGGATGGTCTGCCATGCTCTTAAGCATCTTTGCCGTTACCATGTCGCCCTGAGAGAGGCCTACGAAGACATCAGCACCAACCATCGCCTCTTCCAGCGTCTGGGCTGGCCCTTCCACTGAAAAGTAGGCCTTGTGAGGAGGTAGTTCCTCGTCACGTCCTTTTGTAATCACACCCTTACGATCAAGGAAGAGAATGTTTTCGTGGGTGGCACCAAGCTCCTCAATCAACTTCATGCAGGCGAAACCAGCGGCACCGGCACCGAGACAGACGATCTTCACATCTTCGATCTTTTTCTTTTGAAGAATCAGCGCATTGATTAGACCTGCTGCAGTAATCACAGCAGTACCGTGCTGGTCATCATGCAGGACAGGAATCTTAACCCGCTTCTTTAGCTCCTCTTCGATGATAAAACATTCAGGAGCCTTGATATCTTCCAGATTAATGCCGCCGAAGGTGGGCTCCAAGCGGGCCACGGTCTCAACAAATTTCATTGGATCGGTTTCATCGATCTCGATATCGAACACATCAATATCGGCGAAACGTTTAAAGAGCACGCCTTTACCTTCCATCACAGGTTTTCCGGCTAGAGCGCCAATATTACCCAGTCCAAGTACAGCAGTACCATTACTGATCACGCCAACCAGATTAGCGCGCGAGGTGTACTCGTCTGCCATCTCCGGATTGGCAGCAATCTCAAGGCATGGTTCAGCTACGCCAGGCGAATAGGCCAGAGAGAGATCACGCTGTGTCAGACAGGGTTTGGTAGGACGTACACTGATCTTGCCCGGTGTAGGATGACGGTGATACTCCAGCGCTTCTTCACGCATCGCATTTTTTGCAGCATCCTTGGGCATAATATCTCCTGACGGTGGTTTGAAATGAACGCAGCAGTATAGCCATAGTTGTGATGTTTTACAGCAGTCAGAAGATTAACAGTTAATTGTTGGAGGTGGGGATGAGAGTTGGCATTGCAGGTGCCGGTGCAGTGGGCTGTCACTATGGAGCCATGCTGCAACAGGCAGGCCTAGATGTGGCCTATCTGGCGCGTGGCGAGCATCTTTTGGCGCTACAACAAAAAGGGCTTGTCCATATCTCGAATGGCAAGGCTTATCACCACGATATGCAAGCCAGTGATGATGTCAGCATCCTTGCCGATTGTGATGCCATCCTACTGACCTCTAAAACAACCGTGCTTGAGGATATGTGTCTCCAAATTGCTTCTGTGGTCAAGTCTGATGCGCTGCTTATGACCATGCAGAATGGTGTAATGGCTCCCGATCAGGTAGCTCAGCACTTTCCCTCCAATCCACTTGTTGCGGCTTCAGCATTTATCGGTGCACGCATCGAAAAACCGGGCGTTGTCATTCATTCAGCGGCTGGTCACCTCCGCATGGGCTGGTGGCAAAAGAGGGATGAGTCTCATCTGCTGAAGCTCAACACCCTGCTTACAAGCTGGCGTGCTTCCGGTGTTGATGCGCAGGAGGTCGAGGAAATGAAGGCGATGCTGTGGAATAAACTGCTGTGGAACTGCGGTTTTAATGCCATCACAGCATTGACCCGCCGTTTTGCCAAAGATATTGCCGCTGATGAAGATAGTGCACGGTGGGTGCAGAGCGCTATGCAGGAGACAATGGAAGTGGCTGCAGGATGTGATGTGATACTAGAGGCTGATGCGATTGAACAGCACATCTTCTTAACCATGAAGGCGGGCGAGGTTAAAACAAGCATGTGGCAGGATTTGGAGCATAAACGGCCTACTGAGATCGAAGTAATGAACGGATTCGTAGCAGCTAAAGCCAAGGCGTTGGAATTGAGTGCCCCCGTTAATGATATGCTCGCCAGCTTGATTCGAGCAGCAGAAAGAGAGTTATAACAACATTTTGAAAGAGTATAACGTGATTATCATCGGTGCCGGTGCTGCAGGCCTGATGTGTGCCATGGAGGCAGGCAAGCGAGGCCGCTCTGTGCTGCTGCTTGATCACGCCGAGAAAGTAGGTAAAAAGATTCTCATCTCCGGTGGTGGCCGTTGTAACTTCACAAACCTCTATACCGAGCCTGCCAACTTTATCTGTCGCAACCCCCACTTTGTAAAGTCGGCACTCTCGCGTTTCACCCAGTACGATTTTCTATCTCTGGTGGAGAAACATGGCATCGAGTGGGAGGAGCGTGAGCATGGGCAGCTTTTCTGCAAGAACTCTGCGAAACAGGTTGTCGATATGCTACTCAGCGAGTGTCGCTCCGTCAGTGTTGAGATTGAATTAAACTGTCAGATTGAGTTGGTTGAAAAAGATAGGCGTTTCACTCTGGCTACAAGCAGAGGTTCATTCTCTTGCGAGTCGCTGGTCGTCGCCACCGGCGGCTTATCCATCCCGAAGATGGGAGCAACAAAATTCGGACACCAACTGGCGAGCCAGTTTGAGCTGTCGATTGTAGAGACCCAAGCTGCACTGGTCCCTTTTCGATTTACCGGCAAGGAGGCCGAATCGATGAAGGAGTTGGCTGGGATTTCGTTACCGGTAACAGCCGCTTGCAATGGTGCTCAGTTCACCGAGGCGATGCTTTTTACGCATCGTGGCCTGAGTGGCCCGGTGATGCTTCAGATCTCCAGTTACTGGAATGAAGGCGATGCCATTGAGGTAAATCTTTTGCCCGACTTTGATATCGCTGCATGGCTGAAGCGTGAAAAGAGTAATCGTCCGAAACTACACCTGCATAATCTATTAGCAGAGAAGCTGCCGAAACGTCTTGTTGCCTATCTGTCAGAAAGCCTAGTATGGCCCAATCAACCACTCTCTACCTACGCCGATTCAACACTGGAGAGGCTGGCGGAGACGTTAAGAAGTTGGGAGCTTCATCCTGCCGGAACTGAAGGATACCGTACGGCAGAGGTCACCATCGGCGGCGTGGACACCGATGAACTCTCGTCGAAAACGATGGAGAGCAAGAAGGTTGCGGGTCTCTACTTTATCGGAGAAGTGGTCGATGTAACCGGTCATCTCGGCGGCTTTAATTTTCAGTGGGCGTGGGCCTCAGGGTGGGCTTCAGGCCAAGCAGTTTAAAGACTGGAGATCTCTTCCAGAAGTTTCTGGGTCTGTTGATGAAGCTTCTTTCGACCGATCAGAAGTCGGAAATGACCACCACCATGCTGATGCCATAGGTGTGCTGCACGGATACCGGAAAACAGGAGTGCACGTACCTTGTTGGTATTGCTGCTTTGCTTCAGGTGCTCCGGTTTCCCTCTTACAATAATACTGGGCTTTAGCGTGCTGATGGTGTTGCCGTATAGATCAGCAATACCGCCGATAACACTGGCATGGGTCTCACTGCCGAAATAGTCGGATTGCTTTTTAATGCGCTGCATCCCTTCGCCAATGGTAGTCAACATGGCGCTATTTTTTGAAAGTCGCTTCTCCAGAGCCAGTAATCCGGAGGCATAGGTTAGTAGTGGTTTGGCCTGCTCAATGTTTGAGCCGGTCAGTAGCTTGCTTGAGAGGTGTAGTCCCGCTCTGAGTTTATAGATACCACCGTACATCAACCCAACATGATCGCTATTGTCTGCAAATAGGCTGCTGATCATGGTCTGATAATCTTCGGTATCGCACATACCATTACGGGCTATACTCTCTACCAGTGATGCCGCCTGCGTAACGGCAGCAAGGGCAAGCGCCCGGTTGGCTTGCGCTGTGGCCTGATTTGCGTGAATGTGTGGAGTGTCGGACATGCGCGGATTGTGTCCGTCGTAAGCTTTTCTCTCAACCCCGGAGTGATCATTGAACAACCTTTTTGAATCAGTGCGTGATGCCTTTCTTACTGCAGATGTCGATATCAAGCTTCAAAAGACCCGAGAAACCGCTACTGCCTTTCAACTTGGCTCTCTCTCCATGGATGAGTTTGGTGAACCTGCTGCGGTAGAGAGGCCCGGTAGACCCGAGCGACCGCTGCTGGTGCGTGCCAAGCATGTGCCCAAGCGAGGCTTTGGCACCCGTGAAGGCCGAGCAATTATGATGCATGCTATTGCCCATATTGAGTTCAATGCGATCAATCTGGCACTCGATGCCGTGCAGCGTTTTGAGGGAATGCCAAAACAGTTTTATGCAGATTGGTTGAAGGTCGCTGAGGAGGAGGCATACCACTTCGAACTCATCCGGTCTCATATGCGCCATCTGGGAGCTGACTATGGTGATTATGATGCCCATGATGGATTGTGGGAGATGTGCACTAAAACCGCACACGATGTAATGATCCGCATGGCCTTGGTCCCACGCGTGCTGGAGGCGCGTGGTCTGGATGTCACCCCCGGCATTCAGAAAAAGTTGACACAGGTGGGTGATAACAATGCTGTCAGCCTGCTTGATATCATCCTCCGTGATGAGATCGGCCATGTGGAGATCGGCAATCGCTGGTTTCGCCACTGTTGCAAAGAACAAAACTTAAAGCCCGAATCCACCTTTCACAAACTGCTGCATGAGTACTATCCAAAGGGCCTGATGGGGCCATTCAATCTTGATGCACGTCAGCAGGCTGGCTTCTCAGATTATGAGTTAGAGCTACTATCCCAGAGCTAATACACATCCCTCTTTTAGGGGATGTCGTTTCCACTTCTTAGCTATAATCTATCAGCTTGAGTTGCTATACCTCTATTTTTAAGCTAAATAGTATGAGGTGCGAAGGGAATCGCTGATCGGGAATGCGATGGGTAGGCGGATAACCTACTAATGCAGAGATGGGTATTCCTCGGGAGCGGTATGTTAAACACAAATGGTTCAAATGTTCTTATTGTCGATGATGATCCGGTCAATTGTCATCTCCTGTCCAATATTTTACAGGAAGAGGGATACCTGACCGATATAGCCGAC
>Ga0316192_10000471_pt1 | contig 29556 bp, 24 predicted proteins | sample MerIslwburrow_MG_FD_204931 | JGI IMG/M metagenome (GOLD analysis project Ga0316192, IMG submission 204931) | Coastal sediment microbial communities from Maine, United States - Merrow Island worm burrow | ecosystem: Environmental > Aquatic > Marine > Coastal > Sediment | place: USA: Maine...
AGGCCTTCATCGCGAAGAGTCCCCCTACCCGATTGCCACTTGCACAGTGCACCAGAACGGGCGACTCAGTGGCTTCGAGGGCGTCGGCCAGGGCGTGTGCCTTCTCCTGCGTCATGTCTGCAGGGCCGCTGATGGGAAGCGAGACGTAGGTCATCTCCAGATACCGGACCAGTTCCGGGTCGGTGTTGTCCTTCTCTTCGGGCCGGCGAAGGTTGATCACGGTCTTGTAGCCGAGCTCCCGAGCTCTCTCGAGCTGGCCTGGCGTGGGTTGACCTCCTACCAGGATCGCCTCCCCTGCGAAAGGCGCAAGGCCGTTCGTCAGGAGATCCTCGGGACGCAGACTCTCAACGACTGCACTTTCCTCGGCGGCTGTGCTCGCTGCACGGGTCTGTGGAGGAGTCCCGTGCTCGACTTCAGGAGCGCATGCAATCGCCAAGAGAGTCAGACAGACAAAGGAGTACTTCAAGGTCTTGAGGCTGCTCATTCGAGTCCTTTCTCTTCAGCGTGAGTGCCAAGAATAGTCGAATCCGAGGGCAGGAAACAGCTCCTGCACCACGAGAATTCAGCAGCCGTAAAACGGGTAAGGCCCAGGGTCCTCAGCGAGTTCCAGGTAGATCGGGAAGGTCGATCTCGTAGACCCGAATGAGCGGCACGGGTCCGAACGGCCCCTGACGTAGCAGGGGTGTCCTGAAGACTTCCCTGAAGCCCGGCGGCGGAGTGGGCGCCGCCGCCGAGGTTTGTTCGGAGAAATCGGTAGCGAAGGCGAGTCGCGCGCCGATCGTGTCCATGAGTCGGTTCAACTGGATCGCCCGCCGGCCGTCTGGGGTCTTGGGCCCGAGGAAGACCTCGGGATCGATAGCCGCCATCCGTGCAGCGTGCTCGAGTTTCAGCAGGTCGCTTTCCACCACCACCCAGCGGACCCGTCGGCGCTCCAGCAGAGAGGCGATCTCATCGTCGTCCTCCAGGAAATAGAACCCCACAGCGTCGTGAAAGCTGGGCTGTCCATGCGACCCGAACGGGCTGGCGATGGTAGCTTTCTGTCCGATCCACTCGAACCAGTGACCGGCGCTCCAGGGACCCAGGACCGACTCCTCGGCTGGTATCTCGGGTTGTTTCCAGGAGCTGGGCGGTGGAGCAGTCGCACGGAGAAAGAAGCAGACGCTGTCCATGCCGGAGGCCACCACGGGTGCGGGGCGACCGAAGAAGCGAAGTCCTGCAAAGCCCGGTATCGGAAGATACGCCGCCAGGCAGGGTAGGAAGGTCAGGGCGACGAGAAGGTAGGCCCGCTGAGGGAGGTGATCTATGGAGGTCTGTGAAGAGTACTGGACCATGGCGAAGGCGGCCACGGCTGCTACGGCGAATGCCGCGCCATGACTGTAGCGGGCCTGAAACAGAGCCAACAACAGCGTGTAGATGGCCCAGGTCAGTAGAAAAGCGGTTGCGACCGGCGCCCTGGTGCGTCTCACGAGCCAGAAGCCGACAATCGGCAGCAGCAACGGGATCAAGGATAGGCGCACCAGGAGGGGCCTGAGGTCGGGTCGACCGAAGAGTGACAGCAGTGGCCGGGACTCGGCGATGGACTGGAGCCAGGGCTCGGCGCGACCGAGAAATGTCAGACCAGCTAGAAGGGGCGGTAGGCAAATAGGGAGAAGGACAGTGAGTGCAATGGCGCTGACACAAGCCAGCGCCATGATCTTCGAACGGTCCTGCCACAAGTTACCGGAGGCGAGGGCAAGCAGGCTGCCGGCCAGCGACACTCCCAGGAGGGCAGCCAGCTGAAGCCAGGACAGGCCTTCGTAGGAAGCTCCGTCCGAGGAAGTCCAGACACTCCCCAGAACGAACGGCAGGACGATGAGGGCAGCGCCCAGTCCTCCCAGGGCCAGGCTCTTCCCGAGGCGTGAAGAGGATTCGGAGCGCCACCCGGCAGCGGCAGTCGACGCCACTCCGACAACAATAAAGAGGCCGGTGTGGATGAGGGCTCCTGGCCATGTCAGCATGAGAGCGCTCAACCAGACGGCAGCCTCGATGGAGCTTCTTCCAACCGGCATCGGATCGGATTCGGTCCGGCCCAAGGCACCCGCCATCGCCGCCAGAACACCGAGAGCGGCGAGCTCTATCAGCGGATCGTGGTCCGAGGCGCCGAGGAGCGTGAAGCGCACAACGCCAGGAAGAAAAGCCGCCAGCGCAGCGCCGAGGATGGCTGTGCGGCGTCCGGCGAGTCGCCTGAGGAGCACCGCCAGGACTAGGATCTGAAGCACGCCGAGGACCGGGGGTAGGACGGCACCCGCCAATTCGACAGCCGACTCGGGTCCTCCGGGCAGTACCTTGGCCATGGTGGCCAGAAGAAAGTCGTACAGAGGTGCCCACACCAGGGGCGCACCATCGGGTACGTTCATGAGGTGGTCGAATTGAGGCACCCATGGCCAGTCCAGCAGGGTGAGCCAGGCGCGGCGCAGATGGTAGTAGCCGTCCGTGCCGTCCAATGTGATGCCACTCGCGGTAAAGACCGAGCTCCAGGTCCCGAGCCGGAGCGCTGCGGCAATCAGCGACACCACGATCAGGCTGGTTGCGTAACGCTGGCGACTCATCTGCATATCTGGAACCTGTGGAATACGGCGAGTGCAAGGCTACACCGACCAGGGCCCGGGTCCAACCCAATCCGGCTGTCGAGTGGAGGTCCGTCCATGTGGCTCGCAGGTTCCTGATTCCTGGCGGGGTGACCGCAATCTGTTGGGGGTCCGACATGGGGCGCCCAGGACCCAAGCCCTCGTTGCCTCACTGCCTCAAGGATCGGCCGAAGGTAGGACCGGCCGCATCGACCCCCAAGCCCTCTTTTTTTGGACTCCTATTGGACTCTACTGAGGTGCCGTTCATAAGGTGATGCCGTACGACTTCAATCTGCTGCGGACGGTCTTGACGTCAATTCCGAGCCGGCGAGCGGTCCTCGCCTTGTTGTGGCGACACTGTTCCAGCGTCTTGAGGATCACCTGCTTTGTGATCTCTTCCAGTGTGGCACCCGCCTCGAGCACGATGGAGTCGGAGATTCCCGAGCCCCGGTTTCGGATGTGCCGGGGGAGGTGAACAGGCTTGATCCACTCGCCCTTTGCCAGCACAAAGGCCCGCTGTATGACATTCCTCAGCTCTCGAACGTTGCCCGGCCAGGCATAGGCCGTGAGAATACTCACGGTCTTCTCGTCCAGCCTCAGAATCCGGTTTTTCTGCTGACTCCCGAAGATGTCGAGGAAGTGTTGGGCGAGCAAAGGAATATCGCCTGGTCGCTCGCACAGCGCTGGCAGGTGGATCCTGAAAACATCGATGCGGTAGAAGAGATCCTCCCGCAGGAGCCCCTTCCTCACAGCGTCTCTGGGGTCCCGGTTGGTGGCGACCACCGACCGCACGTCGAAGTGCAACTCTTCGCATCCTCCGACTCTCCGCAGGTTGTTGCCCTCCAGTACGCGGAGTAACTTGGGCTGCAGAGAAATGGGCATCTCGGCGATCTCGTCCAAGAAGAGGGTGCCACGGTCGGCCTGTTCGAAGCAGCCCTCTCGAACGCCCTTCGCCCCGGTGAAGGCACCTTTCTCGTGACCGAAGATCTCGCTTTCCATCAACTCCTTGGGGATCGCTGCGGTATTGATCGCAACAAAGGGGCCGTGGCGCCGCTGACTGTGGTAGTGGATACTGTGAGCTGTCAACTCCTTGCCTGTACCGCTTTCTCCCGTGATCAAGACCGGGGTATCGGTCTTTGCAACATCTTCGATCGACCGGTAGACCTCTCGCATCTTCCTGTCAGATCCGACGAAGTCGCCGAAGCGCCCCTCTTCGTTGCGGCGGGCGGAAGCCAGTCGGTGAGATCGCCCGCGAGTCTTGAGCTCCGTCTGAGCCTGTTCTATGGTGCTTTTGAGCTTGGAATAATCCAGTGGTTTGGTCAAGAAGTCCTTGGCACCGTTCTGTAGGGCCTCGACCGCCATCTCGACGGACCCGTAACAGGTCATGAGGATGACGAGGCGTTCCGGATCACTTCGTTGGAGGCTGCGCAAGAGATCGAACCCCGTCATCCCGGGCATGACCACGTCCGAGATCACGAGATCGGGTTGGAAGGCCTTGGATTTACTTGTCGCTTCTTCGCCGTTCTCGGCGAGTTTGACGGCGCAACCCCACTCCGCGAGTCGGAGGCGCAGCACCTCGCGGATCGCGGCCTCGTCATCGACAACGAGAACTCGAAGCCTACGTGAACGTGCCATGTTTAGGCGGTCACCTTGATATGGGGTTGTGCAAGAACTGTTCCGGATTGCATATCTGCACAGCGACCAGCGCGAGGTGGAAGGGCCGCCCCTCTGTGTCTCTGCAGCCTCAGAGGGCGTGAGCAAAGGTAGATCCCATCGAAGCCCGTGCATCCGCTGGAGGCTCCGGTCGGCCCGTGAAGGGAAACTTTCCCTGACGGAGGAAAAATAGCCCACTTCTAGGATCTACGGGAACGATTCTGCTGCGAAATCGGCGGCAAGCAGAGGCTCCCCGAAGGCCTCGGCCTCATCCCCCGATCTGAGTCATGCTCTCGCGAGCGCTGCCGTTCTTACCCCTTCTCTCCCACGCTTGCCGCTGTGCCGTCCGTCCGTCTTCGAGCTTTTCCCACATCGCTTGTCTCAGGACCCGGGCGACTTCGTCATCCGATCCGCCTTTGCGCAGGAGGTCGCGGAGACCGTACTCCTTTTCGGAGTAGAGGCAGTTGCGGATCTGACCGTCTGCTGTCAGTCGGATCCTGGTGCAACTGCCGCACAGGCTTCGCGTGTACGACGGTATGAACGCGACCCGTCCTGCGTGTCCGGGTATCTGAAAGATCCGGTGTTCCGTCGCAGAACCCTCAGCGACTTCGCAATTCGGATAGAGCTCCCTGAAGAGTTTCACCAGGGTTTGGGTGCTGGCGAAATGTCCCGACCGCCAAATCTGATGCGCGTCGAACGGCATAAGCTCGATGAAGCGCACGGTAATGGGGGCTCTTTGGGTAAGAGCGGCAAAGCCGCGTAATTCATCGTCGTTGAAACCTCGCAGGGCCACGACATTGATCTTGACCGATGGGAAGTCGAGCTCTAAGGCCTCGTCGAGACCTGCGAGCACTGCCTCGATGCCCGCGCGCCGGGTACACTTTTGGAATCGCTCCGCGTGGAGGGTATCGAGACTGATGTTGAGGCCGTAGAGCCCCGCCCGACGCAGCGAACCGGCCAGGCCTCGAAGGAACACGCCGTTCGTGGTCAGGTGAACTGTCTGGATTCCGGGGGTCTGCGCCGCTCCGCCTACCAGGGCAACGATGTCCTTGTGCACCAGGGGCTCTCCGCCGGTAAACCGGATCTTGCGCACCCCGAGTTGTGAGGCCACTCCGATCAAGCGCAGGATCTCTTCCGTTCTGAGCAACGTCTCATGGGCAGCGAAGTTGACGCCTTCTTCCGGCATGCAGTACACGCAGCGCAGATTGCACCGGTCCGTGACAGCGATCCGCAGATAGTCGAACACCCTCCCGAAACGATCCTGGAGGACGCTGCCGGTGCTCTGAAGCGCGACAGCGCGCCGGCGATGGTCCTCTTGGGGAGTCTGCTCGAGCCCAGCCGGGAAAGCCGACTCTGCGGCGCTCTCCCGGCCCCAGGCGCTCGTTTCTTCCTGCAATGGGGATCCCCCTGTCTCCGCTTTTACATGCACCGCCACGCCTCCCGTTTCTCGCAAGTCGGGCACATCTGGCCTTGGCTGGCCGGTATGACCTCGCCGCAAGCAAAGCACGTCGTCATCTGGATTTGGGCGACGGCTCTCGCGTCGTCGTCCAGGAGATCGGCGAGGCTCCAATGCCGGTCGTAATCGATGGCTTCTTCCGGACAGGCTTCGATGCACAACGAACACTTCGTGCAGGCCGAGCTCACAAAGGAGAGGACCCGGCAGCCATTCTCCGTTCCCTGCTCGAGCGCTCCTGTCGGGCAGACGGTGACACAGATTCCGCAGGCAGAGCACCCTTTTTCATCAACCGTGATACTTCCCCATCGAAACTCGGGCTCGTTTGCCTTGATGGTGGAACTCACTGACCCCTCTTGGCTGGCTAGCTGCCGGAAATGCGCCCGTATCGGTGAATACCTGGCACCACTTCTTTCAGCCTGACCATTCGACTCTTCTGGCATGGCCTCGTCGCCTCGATAGCGGACTGAGGCGGTATGGTTTCTTACCCTGGCGAAGATCTTCGAGAAAAGTTCCTTCCTGTCCACGGTGGATTCTCGTCTCGCCTCGGTCTCCTCCAGGTTGATGGGCACCTCTCCCAGGCCGAGACTGTCCAGCAATGCTCGGGATCTCTTGAGCGAATCCTGGAAGAGCTTCTCGCCCGCCTCCAGCCGGCACTGAGAACAGATCCCTTTCATCAGATGGATCCGATCGAAGCCTGACAGCGCAGCCCCGACAATGATGTTCTCGGTGATTGCCCCGAGGCAGGGAACATCCAGGGAATTGGCATCCCGTGCCCCGACCCGGTGGCAGGAAATCAATAGACTCTTCTGATCGTTCGGAGATCGCTCGGCGCCAAGAGACGATGTCGCCTGAGCGAGGAGGTACTGGTCGGAATGAAGCTCGTCCCGGAAGACCTCTGTCGGACAGACATTCTGGCAGAGACCGCACTCAGAGCAGGCCTTACTGACAGACGGGCCCGGGCTCAGAGAGATGGCGTCGTCTGGGCAGATCTCGACACAACTTGTGCAATCGCTCTTTCTGAACCGGACGCGCTTGCAGAGCTCGGCAGTGACCGAGATATTCCCCGCCTGCTGCACGGCGAGACTCCACAAAGCTGCAGCGCCCACTCTTTCCTTTCCCTATTGGAGGCCGTCAGAAGCCTGGGGTGCCGCATCTCTGTCGGAAGGGCTTTCCGCAGCAAAGCACGCCGCATCCCAGGCGAGAAAGTCCTCGGTGAGCAGAGCCAGACCTCGGTACAGTGGAGTCGTTGCGTGGGCTTGAATGACTTCACTGAGTCGAGGGAACCAGTCGTTCAGATGGCGTTGGAGGAAGACGATCTGGATCCGACGATATCCATGCCAGTCCGCTGCCGCCTGCAGTCCTGCGCGCAGGGCCGCTGCCTGCTGCTCGCACAAGAAGCCCATGAACGCGAGCTCGACGCCGATGTGGGTGGGCAGCTCTTTGCACTCGGAGTCCATTTCCGCCCCGGCCGCCCGGTAGAGTCTTCTTACGGCGATGGCGCGCTCGCCCATCAACGGTCCTCTGTCCGGTGTCCCGTCCGGCGTCTTTCCTCGGTATACATCCTCGAAGGGAGTGACGTAGCGACCGGTCGGCACCGCGAAGAGATCCATGTACTCCTGTCTGAGCGATGCCAGGTCCATGTCGGGATCAGCCATGGCAGCAGGAAGACTCCGCAGGGTGGTGAGTGCTCTGTCGCTGAACAGGGTGCAGATCGAGCTCAGGAAATCCTCGTCCAGGATCTGGCGCACGAAATCCCCGTGAGGAGGCTGGAGATAGGCGGTCGAGAAGAAGCGATACATGTTGGCACGCGCCTCGGCTTCCTGCCAAGTCGCACAGGCGTGGCTCTTCCGATCGGATAGATCCATACGAGTCTCCGCCGGCTGTAGATCTCCGGCCCTCGCTGCGTGGCAATCCAGGAGTGAATCCGGCATCGGCTGGCTCCTCATTTCAGGCCTACGCCGGGCCGGTCGCGAACTTCACCGAAGGTACGGTGAGCGACTTGTCGGCAAAACCGTCCGGCGCATTCTCTCCAGACTCAGCCAGGTCGAAATCCTCTACCAGATGGAGAGCATTCCCCACGCAGGTCGTTACACAGGCCGGTTGAAACCCTGTTCGCGCGCCACTGCTGTCATACAGACGGTGGACGCAGAAGGTGCACTTCTCTACCAGGCTCGTGGACGAATTGAACTGCGGTGCCCCATACGGGCAGGCCTGGATGCATCTCTTGCATCCGATGCAGGTATCTTGATTGATGAGAACGATTCCGTCTTCCTCGCGCTTGAAGATCGCATTGTCTGAATTGTGAGGATCGCCCACGCTCGCTTTCGGGCAGGCAGCTAGGCAGCCCGGAAACTCACAGTGGTTGCAGGCGCTGGTGATGAATGTCAGCGTCGGCAAGGGGTAGACCCCTGCCTCCTTCTTTTCGACCCAGCGATAGCTCACATGGTCGGGCAGGAACCCGCCTGGTTTGAAGGGCATGGGCGAGCTCAACGGCCGGGTGTTGTTCTCGGACTTGCAGGCGACCGCACAGGAATCACAGCCGGTGCACTTATCCAAATCGATCAACCAACCCAGTTGTGGCATGTCTCTACCTCCCTACTGCTTTTCTAGCTTGACGTCGGTGTCATAAAACGAGCAGCTCGCACCGACCGGTTCCTGCAGGCTGACGTTGGAATAGACACGGTCGGTTCGCATGATTTGAGTGGGCTGAATCCCCGCTCCTCGGCTGGGATCGTGCGGCAGGACCTTGCCATCGACCTCGATCGGTTGGGAGCTTTGCTCCCAGTGGCCGTAGTGGTGCGAGATCGCCACGACTCCCGGTTTGAGTCCCTGGGTGACCTTGGCCCTACCCTCGATACCCGGATGCGACCTAGAGCGCACTTTGATCCGATCTCCGGACTCGATCCCCAGAGCAGCCGCATCGATGGCGCTGATCTCCACGGGATTCTCTGGAATGATCAGCATCAGCCAGGGGTTGACATTCGTTCTGGCCTGTCCGTGGTGAACCGTCTTGTAGGTGATGAGCCGCAAGGGATAGTTGGAATCGTTGATCGCAGTTCCGTCTGAGTGGGCGATCGGTCTGTAGTGCGGCACACCCGAGTAGTACTCGCCGGTGACCGAGTCCCTGGTCTGGGCGACGGGATCTGCAAAGAGGCGGATGATGTTGCCGTATCGGTAGGTCAGATGGTCTCCGGTGTACTCATCTGTCGGATCATCGAAGACCCCGCCTTTCGAGACGATGTCTTCGGTCGTGATACCGGGGTGATCTCCCTCAGCGTTCTTTTCGAGATTCTGGAGGATCGCCCTGGCCCAGTCCCAGCTGTTGTAGAGGTCTCCGACCGGCGCGCCGCTGTCGTCCAGGAGCGCGTCGCGACCCACGCCGGGAAGGCCGAGCGCTTCGGCCAGACCGATGTGGATATCCAGCACCGCCTTGGTATCGGGCAGGAAGGGTTCATAGTCGTTCGTACCGTCCGGGATCGTGTTTCCCGCACCAGTGGTGGAACCGATTACCTCTCCGTCGAACTTGCCGACCACCGGCCGCTGGAACGCGGTGCCTTTGTTCACTCTCCAGGGGATCCCGGGAACGGCGAATTTCTCCAGGTAGACGGAGTCGGGAAGAACGTAGTCCGCCCAGGCAGCGACTTCGCCCATCACCGGGCTGATGGTCACCAGCAGAGGCAGCTTGTTCTCGTCGGCCACCGTCTCCTCCCAAACCGATCGCAAGCCGGGAACGGAGTAGGGCCATGCGTTCCAGTAGGTGATCAGCGCCTTCATCGGGTAGGGATAGCCGTCGTGGAGGCTGGGGATCACTTCCTGGTAGTTGCCGTGGGTCCCGAAGGGAAACCAGGGGCGGCGAGCTGGGTAGCCCGTGAAGAGGCTACCGGCTTCGTCCGGAGTGTAGAAGGTCTTGGCTCGATCGATCCTGACTCCTGTAGTGCCGGGGTCGCCATCGACCTTACCCAGGCTGACGACGCCGGATTTATGACCCCAGCCGCCGGCACCTGCGGTACAACCCCCCTTCCAGTCGTAGTTGCCAATCAGGGTGTTCAGGTGCTGAATCGCGAGCTGGTTGTAAAGACCGTTGGTGTGCTTGATCGGGCCCCGATAGGTCATGGCCACGGACTTCTTGCCATGACTGACAAATTCATCCGCCAGGGCTCCTATAGTGGCTGCGGGAACATCGCAGATCGAAGCATATTCAGCGAGGGTTTTCGAGAAGGCTGATTCCTTGAGGAGGGTGAATGTAGTCTTTGCTTCCACTGGGAGGCCATCGATCGTGACGATCTCCGTGACGTCGAGCTCCCCGTGGTCGACTTCGTTGTGGCCCCTGAGCCCGCCGTTCCACACCACGTAATCATCCTCGCGAACGTGTGGTCCAGCGCCTTGAAGAGTCCGTTTGGTGGCAATTCCGACCTCGCCGGCGGTGATATAGCGCTGGAACTCCCTGCCCCCGTCGTCTTCGAAAGTGCCTACGAGGTAGGTCGAGTCCGTCCAGGTAGGCTCGTCATCTTGTGCCGCCGCCGCCCGATTGGTATTTTCGAGATACTGGCGGTCGTATCTGCTGGTGCCGATGATCTCGCTGATCATTCCCATGGCGAGGGCAGCGTCTGTACCTGGGGTGATCGGGACCCATCCTTCGACCTGCGGGTTTGAAGGCGATTCCCAGTTGGCCTGGGCTGCCGTCTTGTTGAATCGTGGGTCTACCGACACGTACTTCCCGCCGTTTCTCTTGAACTGCATCAGATCCCGGGCCATGCCGACCATGGGGAAATCCGCTTCGAGGGGATTGGCGCCAACCAGGATGATGAATTCGGCGCCGAGGATGTCGATCTGCCAGCCTTCGGTCCTGCCCCCTCCTTTGCTGGTCTTGCTCCCGGCGGGATCCCAGGTAATCAACTCGTTGGCCACGTGCCGGGTCGACTCGCAGACCGAAGTGTGGCTGAGGCCGTAGTTGACCGTGCCCCAGCCGTGCTTCCAGATCCTCTCACTCATCTCCTTCTCGACGCTGCGGCCAGGAGCGAAGCCGAGTTGGTTCCTCTTGGGACCGAGCTCGGGCCTTGACGGATCGATGAGTTGATCTCTCTGCCCGGGAGGAATCAGCTGATTGATTCGGGTTGCGATCTCCGTGAACGCCGTCTCCCAGGTGATCGCCTTCCAGCGCCCAGAGTTGCGGGGCCCGACCCTCTTCAGCGGGTGCTGGATGCGGAAGGGGTCGTAGAGGGTCTGGACTCCGGCCTGTCCCTTGAGACACATCCGACCCAGTTCCGTCACCGCGCCTCCTGGATCTGTCATGTAAGGCAGCCTGTCCGGGTCGTTGTTTTCGTCCACGTCCCGATTGTTGGGGTGATAGGGGTTGCCGTCGATCTTCACCAGGACCCCCTCGATCACCTTGGCGCGGACACCGCAGCGTGAGTGACACATCTGACACACGCTGTAGATGATGTCGTCAGCGGTCTCGAGTGCGTCCGGTAGCTCCTCTCCCGTGATGACCGGGGTGCTGGCGGAGGCCTCGCTGCGGGTAAACACCCGGCTGGCCATCGTCCCCGCCGTCAGCGCCCCGCTGACTTGCAGGAAGGTACGCCGGTTGACGGCAGGATTGATCCACGTCTTTTCTCCGGTGTTGTCCATCTCGAGTCGACCTCCATTGAATCGCATCATTAGTCGCCGTCCTCTCATTCCGATCCCAGGACTGCAGCAATGGCCTGAACTTCCGCGTCTGTCAGGACATCCAACGCCCCCATTCCTCCCTCGTCCTCGTCGATTTTTTTCTGGATGTCTGCTCCGTCACCCCTGACCTCGGATGTCTCGAAGGGCCCATGGCAACCTGAGCACAGCAGATCGTAGAGAGCGAGTCCGTCAGGGTTCGTCGGTGAGAGAGGGCTCGTCTGGTAGTACACCGGGGCGCCCCCTCTTCCGGAGGATCCGCCTCCAAAGGGTCCGTGACAGAAAGCACAAAGCTCCACATCCACGTAACGTCGCAGGTTCCCCTTCGAGTTCTCTACCCGTTGCGTCCCCTGCTGCAGATCAACGGTGCGGTGGCACCAGCGACATTGTTGGTCGCTGAGCTCTTTCCCGGCTGCGAAGGGTGCCATCGCCCTGTGAGCAGTCTCGATGCCGGGATCCAGACTCTCTTCGGTGTGGATCGCGGAATGGCACTCCTTGCACTCCTTCTTATAGTCGTGGGAGTTGCTATCGTGGGCCGAGATGAGGTTGCTGGATTCATCTTGGGGATTCGGCCCGGGGTTCGCAGAGACCCTCTGAGACCCGGCGCAGAGACAGGCCCCCACGAACAGCACGAATCCTAGTTTTGTGGTGCGATGCATCTTTGTCTTGGGCATTGGCTTCTCACCTCTGTAGTTCTGGAGCGGTTTCGTGATTCCTTGCCACGCGATGCTCGCGACGAGTCGAGGTAGTCTCCGCCACCCGCTCCAGGCTTTCGCGTACCCAGGAGAAGGCGGCGACCGTGGCGGGCAGACCGATCGTTCCTGCGGCCAGAGCGACGACCTGCTCCAGCTCGGCCGCGGAGAGACCCTGGGCCAGTCCTTTTCTGGCGCTGGCATGCACGGCGCCCTGTCGTAGCGCGCCGATGGCGATCCCGAGCTTGATGAGTCGAGCCGTCCTCGGGTCGATAGGACCCTCGGTGCCGGCCTCCGCAATGAGACTCCAGGCGTTGTCGAGAGTGGGATAGCGCTCGACGAACTCCTGGTATCGGGCGGGGGGTGTCGGTTCGGGACTCATGCTCGTTCTCCTAAGTGCGCTTGGAATCGAAGACCTCGATCAGCGAGTGGGGAAGCCGCGGCCGAACCCATCGCGAGTCGGGCGATCATGAAGCTGTCGTAGGGCTTGATGGGTTTCATGGCTCTTGTCACCTTTTGAGCGTTCGCTACAGGCTTGTATCGCCTGGATCGCGTTGCTGTTCGGACTGAACAGTTGAGCAAGTCCGGTACCAGAGTTGGACCCTAGAGGTCGCTGGATCGTGGGCTTTCCCGGATCAGGCCTGCCGCGGCAAGCTTTTTGTCGTATCCTTCTTGCCTCTAGGGGTAGCACCGCCCCTACCCCTTCGGGTAGGTGAATGTCGCAGAACCCGGACTTGGATCGGGAGGTTTCGCCCCAGGCGAATCGGGGAGAAACAGACCGGACACACAAGGCATCGGAGATGCCTCTGACGCGAGTTGACCGTCAGGGTCGGGTGCCGAGGAACTGGTGGTCCACTTCCCATGTCCTCAACTCACACATCGCCTGTGCACAGACGCAAGACGCGGCTTCACACGTAGTCTGAAAGGTCATTCCGGGGGGCAGGATCCCTGGGGGTTCTTGCAGCGGAAGGGAGGATAGCCCCCAGGGATCCTGCCCCCCGGAATGACCTTAGATCGACAACCTGAATGGAAAGACAAAGCAGCGGGTGGCAGAGACGCCGGGCGCCTCAACCCCCAAGCCCTCAAGGATAAGCCGAAGGTACGCCGGCTGCTTCAACCCCCAAGCCCTCAAAGATCAGTCGGTGCGAAGCACCGGATGCCTCAATCCTCGAGCCAGCGATCGTCAGATCGGTGGCGAGGCCACCGTCAGGCGTAGCGGACCCAGCGCCAGAGCTCTCTCAGGCTGGGCTTCTTGCCGTACATCAAGATTCCCACCCGGTAGACCCGAGCACAGAGCCAGATCATCCCGACGCACATCGCGGTGGTGAGGAAATAGCCGAGCAGGATCTGCCAGGTAGGTGGCATCTTTACGGCGATCCTCAGCACCATGAGGAAGGGCGTGAAGATCGGAATCAGCGAGGTCACCACCGCCAGCGTCGAGTCGGGATCGTTCAAGATGGGTAGGAAGAAGATCCATGGGAGGACGACGAAGATGACCGCGAGAGAAGCCATCTGTTGCGCCTCCTGGGGGTTGTTGAAGGCCGATCCGATCATGGCGTAGAAGGTGGCGTAGAAGAAGTAGCCCAGAATGAACAGCAGGAAGAAGTGCAGCACGAGAATCGGCGAGAGTGTGGGAAGCTCGGTGCCGGCCGGCAGGAACGCCATGATGGCAACCACCCCAGGCGCGGTGAGCACCGCTGCAGTGGCGATCCAGATGGCGATCTGGGTCAGGCCAGCCAGGCCGATGCCGGCGATCTTGCCGGCCATCAGGTCGATTGGATCGACGGTCGAAAGGAGCACCTCGACTACTCGGGAGCTCTTCTCCTCCAGGACGCCGAGCATGACCTGCTGGCCATAGATCAAGGTGGTCATGTACAGCACCATGAAGACGGCGAAGGCCAAGGCAAATCCACCCAGGCCGCCTTCCGCGCGGCTCCCCCCTTCCGAGATGCGAACGGTGTCCAAATCGATCGTGCTGGACAGCTCCGCCACGATCTCGGGGTCGTAGCCCGACTCCACCAATCGAACCTGTTGCACCGCCACGGACAGCGCCCCTGTCAGGGCTTGCTGGGTAATGAAGTTCGAGACGCTTTCAGCGTGGTACTCCACCCGATTCTCGGCCAACATCTCGGGATCGATCCAGACCCAGGCCGCGATCTCTTCGTCCAGCACGCGTTGATCGAGATCCGCCCGTTGTGACTCGGCGTCCACCCGAGGCTCGACTACCTCCAGATTGAAGCTGACCTGATCGGCTGTGCGCCTCGCCAAATCGTCCAGAGCCGTCTGTAGCAATTCTGCGACCAGGTGGGTCCGGTCCACGACCGCCAGTTTCTGGCTGGTTCGCGCCTTTGCCACCATGAGGCTGGGCAGGACTGCCCAGGCCGCCATCATTATCGGCAGCGCGATGGTGCTGATCCAGAAGCCCTTGCTGCGGAGGCGTGCCAGATACTCGCGTTTGGCGATGGTTCGGAAGTTACCGGGTCGCATCTCTGACTGCCTTGATGAAGATCTCTTCGAGATCGGGCTCTTGGGATCGGAACTCGTGGACAGAAAGAAATCCGACCAACTCGCTCAGCACCTCGGATCCACTGGCATCGGGTTCCAGCAGCAGTTTGGCCGAGCCGTCGTGGAACAGGGCCTGCTGGACTCCGTTCACCTTGTCGATCCGCTCCAGGTCGCCGTCAGCGACCAGGCGGTAGGAGTTGCCACCCAGGCGTCGCTTCATGGTGGGCAGCTCCCCTTCCAGAATCGTGCGTCCCTGGGAAACAAGGCAGATGTAGTCGCACAGCTTCTCGGCCTGCTCCATGATGTGGGTGGAGAAGATGATCGTCTTGCCTTGCCTCTGGTAGTCGGCCAGTAGGTCCTTGAACAACCCCTGATTGATGGGGTCTAGGCCCGAGAAGGGCTCATCGAGGATGAGCAGATCGGGGTCGTGGAGAACCGTGCCGATGAGCTGGATCTTCTGCTGCATTCCCTTCGAGAGCTCCTCTACCTTCCTCTGCCCCCATTCGGCGAGCTCCACCCGCCCGAGCCAGCTCTCGATGGCCGGCAGCGCCTCGCGCCGCCGGATTCCGTGCAACTCGGCCAGAAAGACCAACTGATCCGTGACGGTCATCTTCCGATACAGACCCCGTTCCTCGGGTAGGTATCCGACGCGCGCCAGGTCGGCCCTGCACCTGGGATGCCCGTTGAGAAGCACGAGACCGGAGTCCGGCGCGATGATGTCCATGATCATACGCAAGGTCGTCGTCTTGCCGGCGCCATTCGGTCCCAGCAGGCCGTAGATGGTCCCCTGGGGTACGGCGAAGGAGACTTCGTTCACCGCGGTGAAATCGCCGAAGGACTTGGAAACGGCTTGCAGCTCGAGAGAGGGCGTCATGGGCGAAGGTGGCGAGAAACGGGTCCAGGGCGTCAGGTCGATTCTACTCGGCAAGGAGCCGGTGGAAACAACGAGTGCCTCGACACGTAGGTGGCAAGGTGGTAGAAAGTGCGGACCTCCAAGCGAGGGATGGGCTCGGTTGAGCTTTCTCTCGAGGACCTTCCCCAGACTCGCATGCGTTCGTTCTGCTTCTTCGTCGCCTCTCTGTGTCTTCCTTTGCCTGTGCTGGCAGCGGTAGACGGCATCATCAAGACCGCGACCGGGACTCCGGTCGAACATGCTCGAGTGGAGGTGACGGATTCTTCGACTGTGGCCTTCTCGGACATGGACGGAGAGTTCCGGTTCGAGGGAGTGGAGTTGCCCTTGCTACTCCTGGTTACCCATCCTCGCTTCTTGCCCCACGCGCTGTCTCTCGAAGTGGGAGATGCGTTGCCGGTCGAAATCGTGCTGGAGGCGAAACAGGAGATCTACGAAGAGATCGCGGTATCAGCCAATCGGGGAGAGGAGAACTTCTCACCCATTACCGTTGCGAGCAGCGTCGTCGAGATGCAGGATGTGGCAACTCCACCAGCCACCCTGACCGAGCTGATCTCCACGGTACCGACCGTCTCGGAGAACGGCCAAGGGGGCCTCCTCCAGACCTACTCGATTCGCGGTATGTCACGTCAACGGGTGATGACGCTGGTGTCGGGGATGAGGATCATGGCGGAGCGGCGCGCCGGCGTCTCGGCCTCCTTCCTCGACCCGGTGCTGTTGAGCTCTGTGGACGTCGTGCGGGGACCGTCGTCAACCTACTACGGATCCGGGGCCATTGGTGGAGTGGTCCAGTTGTTTCCCAGGGGATTCGACTCCTGGGCCGTCGAAGCCGGCTACGCCAGCCAGGGGAACGAGGCATTTGGCACTGTCGGTTGGGGAGACAAGGGTTGGTCCGGTGGCCTGGCTCACCGGACAGCATCGGACAGTGAGACCCCTGATGGTGAAACACTCAACTCGGCCTTCACTCAGACCTCGGGTACCTTGAAAAAAGAGTGGGGCTCCGGGCGGTTCCACTACGAGCTGCTGGGAATCGGCTCTCTGGCCAGCGATATCGGCAAGGCGAGCACCGACTTTCCCGAGCGCACCACGATCTATCCCGAGGAGCGTCATCTGCTGCTTCGATTTGCGGTGAACGCCGACAGCGGATGGGGCCTGCAAGCCTGGGCTCATCCCAATGACCTGGAGACGGAAGTGCTCGAGGAAGACGTGTCGTTCTCGGCGGTCGACAACGAGGCTCTCGATCTGGGGCTCAACTGGCAGAAGCAGATGGCGCTCAAGGGTGGAAAATCGGTGCGCTTCGGCATCGACTGGGTCGGTCGGCGAAACGTCAACGCTCTCGAGAGCACCCGCGACCTGGTCGACGACAAGCTCATCACCCAGAAGACACTCGATGACGGAGAGGAAGACGAAGTCGGAGCCTATGGGGCGCTGGAGTGGAATTGGGGGCGCGCGACGCTGGTGGCCGGCGGCCGACTGACATACCAAAGGCAGGCCAACGCCGGCGCCTCAAGCACCGACGACTCGGCCGCCAGCGGCTTCGCCGGACTCGTGGTGCCGTTGGGGGCCGGATTCGAACTGGTCGGCAACGTCGGATCCGGCCTGCGCTTCCCGACCCTGAGCGAGCGCTACTTCAGTGGCGTAACCGGCCGGGGTGAGGTTGTCGGGAACCCGAACCTGGATCCGGAGCGCTCCGTCAATCTTGAGACCGGGCTGCGTTGGTACGGCACGAAGCTCTTTGTCTCGGGGTACCTGTTTCGCAACGACATCGACGACTACATCGAGCGGATCGAGGTGGCGCCGGATCTGCTCACCTTCGTCAATCTGACGTCCGGCACCATCCAGGGGATCGAGGCCGAAGGCCACTATCAGATCGACGAGCGCTGGAGCTTCGAGTTCGGCGCGCATCTGATGGAGGGTGACACCGATCGGGGTGATCCACTCTCCGACATTCCGGCCAACCGGTTCTTCCTGGGTGGAAGATGGCGGCAGGGATCTTGGTCCGGTCAGCTCCGCTGGGAGGAGAGAGCCGAGAAGGATGATCCCGGCAGCGGCGAGAAGCCGATTCCCTCGGCCAGCCTCCTGTCGGGAACACTCGAATACGAGCTGCGGAGGGGCCTGTGGCTGTCGCTGAACGGCCGCAATCTCCTGGACGCCTCGTACTTCAACTCGCCCGATCGCAAGGTGCCGTACTCGCCCGGGCGATCGCTCGGTGTCACTCTGCGCTGGCGACCCCAGTAGCTGTTCAGCCGTTCGCTAGGCCTCGTTGGTCTCCTCGACGTGCTTCTGATAGAGCTTGAGAGGTTTGCGTCGTGTCTTGCGGAGGCGCAGGTTGAGCATTTCCACGAAGACCGAGAAGCCCATGGCGAAGTAGATGTAGCCCTTCGGGATGTGGAATCCCAAGCCGTCGGCAACCAGCGCCATTCCCACCAGCAGCAGGAAGCTCAACGCCAACATCTTGACGGTCGGGTGATCTTCCACGAAGTCGCCGATCGGCTTGGCGAACGCCATCATAAAGATCACTGCCAGAACTACGGCTGTCACCATGACTGGTATTTCCTGCACCATGCCGACAGCGGTGATGACCGAGTCGAGGGAGAACACGATATCCAACAGCATGATCTGCACCAGCACGCTGCCGAACCTGGCGGTGCCTTTGGAGACCTTGATGTCCTCCTCACCCTCCAGCTTGTCGTGGATCTCGTGAGTGCTCTTGGCGAGCAGGAAGAGGCCGCCCACGATGAGTATCAGATCCCTGCCGGATACGGGGTGGCTGAAGACCGTGAACATCGGTGAGGTCAGGCGTACGATCCAGGCGAGCGACAGGAGCAGCAGGATGCGCATGATCATGGCCAGAGCCAGGCCGATCATCCGACCCTTCTGGCGCTGCTCCGCGGGCAGCTTGCCGGCCAGAATGGAGATGAAGATGATGTTGTCGATCCCCAGAACGATCTCGAGGGCGGTCAACGTGATCAGCGCGATCCAGGCTTGGGGGTCACTCAGCCATTCCATTCTTTTTCTCCTTCCAACTGGTCCGCCAGCAAAACGTAGAGGTACATGTCCAGCAGCTGGCCATTCTTGGTGACGCTGTGCCGCAGCCGCCCCTCCAGGGTGAACTCGGCTTTCTCCAGGACTCGCCTGGAGGCTGGATTGAACTCGAAGACTCGTGCCTCGAGGCGAGCGAATCCGTGCTCCCGAAACGCCCAGCGGGTGAAGATCCGGAGAGCTCTGGTGGCAATCCCTCGTCCCCAGAACGGCTCTCCCAGCCAATAACCCACCTCGGCCGTGTGCCGAAAGACATCGTCACGCAGGAGCAGTCCAATTCCCCCGATCAGCTCATCAGGGGTCGCGATGGCGAAGCTGACTTCCGGATCTTGTTTCTTTGCCGACTGCAGCCACTCGTGGGCCGCTTCTTCGGTGTACGGATTGGGAAAGTGGTCCAGGAGCTGCCGCGCGATGGCCGCGTTGTCGGCGTACTTCATGAGAGCCGCTACGTCCCCCGAATCGTAGCTCCGAACAACGTAGTCGCCGTTTCCGATGGGCAATCTCATGGGGTCGAGCGGGCTCCTTGCTCCGATTGGGTGTCGAGGACTTGGGTGTCGAGGACGACGGCGCCCTCGATCTCGCCGGCTCGCAGCCGCCTGAGTGCTTCGTTGGCCTGGGTCAGTGGGAGCACCTCGATCCGGGATCTCACCGGTACCTGGGGAGCGACCTCGAGGAACTCCTCACCATCCTGCCGGGTGAGGTTGGCGACGGAGCGCACCACCCGCTCGCCCCACAGCAATTCGTAGGGAAAGGCCGGGATCTCACTCATGTGGATGCCGGCGCATACCACGATGCCTCCCTTGCGAACCGCGCGAAGAGAGAGCGGCAGCAGGGCGCCGACTGGGGCGAAGAGTATGGCCGCATCGAGCTCTGTGGGAGGAAGGGCGTCGGAATCCCCCGCCCAGACAGCACCCAATCGTGTGGCGAACGCTTGACCTTCCTCATCGCCCGGTCGGGTGAAGGCATAGACCTCGCGACCCTGATGCTGGGCGACTTGCGCGATGATGTGGGCGGCGGCGCCGAATCCATAGAGCCCCAGTCTTCGAGCCCTGTCGGTCATTCTCAGAGACCGGAAACCGATCAGTCCGGCACAGAGCAGGGGCGCGGCCGCGAAATCCGAGTAGCTCTCGGGGATGGGGAAGCAGTACCGTGCGTCAGCCAGTGTGTACTCCGCGTACCCGCCGTCGATCTGGTATCCGGTGAACCGGGCTCGGTTACACAGATTTTCCTGACCGCTGGCGCAGTATTCGCAATCGCCGCACGTCCAGCCCAACCACGGGATGCCGATCCGTTGCCCTACCTCCAAGCTGCCGACGTTGGGACCGAGCCTTACAACCGTGCCGACGATCTCGTGGCCCAGGACGAGAGGAAGCTTGGGCTCGTCGAGATCTCCATCCACCACGTGCAGGTCGGTACGGCAGACCCCGCAGGCGGCCACCCGAACAAGGACCTGCCCAGGGCCACACCGCGGTATCTCCAGGTCCATCAGGCGGAGGGGGTCTCCAACGCGCTCCAAAACCATGGCCTTCATGCTTGCCGGAAGGGAGGGCCTGCCTGCGCCTCTGGCTTCTTCGATCATCGATCTTCGACTGGCCCACTGACCATCTGCTCGATGAAGTCTGCGAGCTGCAGGAGTTGATTCTCGTCCATGGAGCGTACTGTGCTCCGCACGACCGAGGGAAGCACGCGTCCGGCTGTTCCCAGCGCAACTTCCACTCCCTTGCGCCGGATGGCGCCCACACCGACCAACTCGAGGGGGTGGAGAAAGAAATAGCTCAGCCCGGTGTCGGTCAGGTCGAGAACCAGATCGATCAAGTCACCGACGACCCCGCGGTCGGCGGGATCCTTTCGCAGCGCGGCCACAACTCCCAAAATTCTGGCGTGCTGGGCGTTGTCGATCTCGAAGGCGACTCTGCCGCTGATCTCGTTGTCGCTGGGAGCCATGACCGATTCAGCTCACTGACCAACGCCAATGGCCGGGTACGTCTCGGCCAGGTGGAAGATCGTGCCGTCCTTGACCGTGAGTGTCGCGTTGCGGATGTCCGACATATCGGTGAGGAGAGCACCGTCGACCGGGATGAAGTCCTCCGGATTGCCCTGGATGAGCGTCAACCACCGCTCGCCAGAGGCGGCGGTAGCTCCGGCTATCAGAGAGGCCGTGCACAGAGGCATCGAAGAGAGTCGCGGCAGGGTATTGCGCATAGAACCTTCAGGAAACAGGGAGAAGTCCGGGGCCTCAAAAGAACTGCGGGGAACGATTGGACTCTAGCACGGGGTTGGACGGTCTTGGAGGGGCACTTCTCCCGACATTGGCCCTAGGCGGCGCACCAGAAATCAGCCGTCTCACGCAGTTTCAGAGACTCGAGTCTTTGCCGAATGAGGCCTCGCGCTCCCCTCGAGGAGACCGCCGCCAACAGAACTCGGCTACCTGATTCCTGGAGCAATCGGGGGAGGTCCTCGGCTGGATGGATGGGCCGGCTACGGAGCGTGCCGCCGATTTTGGTGGGATCGATGTCGATGAACCCGGTTACGGAGGCTCCTCCGCGGATCAGATGCTTCGACAGGCGGCGGCCGGTCTGACCGGCCCCCCAGACGATGACGCTGTCCATGCCTTTCAGGGGTCCCTCGGCCAGATGATGGGCTTTGCAGGCGAGGAAGCGTTCGACAGCATAGCGAGGATCGGTGAATGTGAGCCTCGCTTCGTGGTGTCGCCAGAAGTAGAGAGTCTCGGGCACCTTGCCGAATCGTCTGCCTGCCGCGGCCAGTCGGAGCCACAGATCGTAATCTTCGGGGAATCCGACTTCGCGATAGCCGCCAGCCTCTTCGAGCACCGGTCGACGCACCATGGCTGCCGGGTGAGGGATTGGGCTTTCGATGAAGCGCTCGCGCAGGATCTGGTCGTGGGTCACCAGACTGTTGAGCCAGCCCTCGTAGATCCGGAGGCCTTCGCGAAGAGTCTCCTCCGGGAAGTGGCTCACGAGGCAGGCGACCACGTCCAGGTCGGGGTCTTCCTTGAAAGCCAGGGACTGCAGTTCCAGCCTCTCCGGATGTGCCCTGTCGTCGGCGTCCATTCGAGCCACTAACTCTGCCCGGCAGTTGACGAGGCCTGCGTTGAGAGTCTCCACCAACCCGGAACGGGGGCGGGTCAGCACTCGAATACGGCCGTCCTGGGTGCCCCACCGCTTCAGGATCTCCGCCGTTCCATCCGTCGAGCCATCGTCAACCGCCACGACCTCGAAGTCCTCGCAACTCTGCTCGGCGAGACTGCCGAGGCATTCGTCGAGGAACTCCTCCCCGTTGTAGACAGGCAGAAGAACGGAAATGGTGGGTGTGGCAGGCACGATTCTGGGAATCAGGATTCCAGGCAAGTGGACACGAGTCTAACCTTGCCGTCCGCCGAGAATCGGATCGAAGAGACTTTCGCTCATAATGTGGGTGCCACTGCTGACGGGAGCCACCGCCATGTCCGACCACTATCGAAAGCTCGAGCGGATGTATCTTTCCGCGCCGGTCAACCGGAGCTACTCGCCCACACTCGAGATCTCCGAGGGGCGGGCGGTCGTCGAGTTCGAGGTGGGTGAGAAGTTCTTCCACGCTGCGAACGCGGTCCACGGTGCGGTCTACTTCAAGGCGCTCGACGACTCCGCGTTCTTCGCGGCCAGCTCGATGGTGCCGGACCGCTTTGTTGTGACGGTTTCTTTCAACGTCTACTTCACGCGGCCCGTGAGCGAAGGGACGCTGCGCGCCGAAGGTCGCGTGGTTCACCATTCGAAGAGCCTCCTGGTCGCCGAATCGGTGCTCTTCAACGGGGACAAGGAAGTCGCCCGCGGCAGCGGCACCTTCGTGCCCAGCAAGATCGAGCTCTCAGAAGAGCTCGGCTATCGCTGAGACTCTGTCTGATTGACAGCTCGAATAGGTCTTGGGGGCTTCAGTCGGGGTTGTCGAGGCTCTGCCGGAGGTCGTCTGGGAGATTCCCGCGCAAGGCCGTCTCGTAGAAACGCCAACGCAGCTCCATCTGCTCTTCGGGGGTGAGATCTCCTGGGTCGCCCCAGGCGTGGCGGCGGGCCTCCACGGCCCAGGTCAGGGTTACCGCGGCGGCGACGGAGATGTTCAGGGACTGCGAGAGTCCGTACAAAGGAATGACGAAGGCCCCGTCGCATGCCTCGACGATCTCCTCGGGTAGGCCTTTCGACTCGTTGCCGAAGAGGATTGCCAGCGGGCGAGTGAAGTCCATTTCCTGGAGGGGGACGGCGTCTTCTTCAAAGGAAGCCGCGTAGCAAGCCAGGCCTCGTTCCCGCAGCTTGCTCTGGGCGCTGGCGAAGTCGGCGTGCTCGATGACATCGATCCAGCGGTGTGCGTTCTGCGTAATTCGCGGGTTGGCGTGCAGAGAGCTGCCGGCCGTGCTCTGAATGAAGTGGAACTCGTGCAGACCCAGGGCCTCGCAGCTACGCATGACCGCCGCCTGATTGTGCGGGTCGTGAACGCCGTGCAGCACGGGCACAAGAGTCCGGGATCGGTGGCGGATGGCCTCTTCGAGACGAAACCTCCGAACCGGGTTCAGCAGGCCCCGATCACGAAAGGCTCTGAGTGACTCAGGAAACTGGTCGGTGAGCCGCTCCAGTTCGGCCAACTGCTCTTCTGTCGGTGGTGGCTTGGGTGTGCGACCGCCCCGCGGAGACGGGGTCCCATCGGCTCGCGATCTACGCTTCGGCATGACCGCCTTCCAGTATATGGGCAGCTGAGGCCTTGAGTCGTCTGTCGATTGGAGGTCCGTCCGGGCGGCTCGCAGGCGGACGGCAGCGGCTACTCAGACTGCAATGGGGGGCCGCCACCTCGTCACGTCTTCGCGCCGGATCTCGCGTAGTCTTCGACGGCTCTTGCGCTGCGCTCGACGAGGCGCCCCCTGTCGAACCACCCGAACGAACCTCGGGCACCGGTGAGCGTAGTAGTAGCCTGCGAGTAGAGCTTCCCGGTGCGCCCGTCGATCGTTGATAGATCTTCCCAGGCAGGTTGTCGATCGGAGGTCGGTTCGAGGGGTAGGAGACCAGGGGGTTCTTGCAGCGGAAGGGAGGACAGCCCCCTGGTCTCCTACCCCTCGAACGACCCGAAGAGGTGCCATCCGATTCTGCAAGAACGCGGGAGGGCATTGCGACGTCTAAGGTATGGCAAGGAGACTGCGGTTCATCCCCGAAGGCGGCGCCCTGGTCGAAGTGACGTGTCGGACAATGCAGGGCCGATTTCTGCTCAAGCCCTCCGATGAGTTGAAGTCCATCATCATCGGGGTCCTCGCTCGAGCCCAAAGGCTCTACCCGGTCGAGCTTCATGCGTTCGTCTTCCTCTCGAATCACTACCACCTTCTACTGAGCGTCGACGACGCTCCTCAACTTGCCCGCTTCATGAACTTCCTCAACTCGAACCTGGCACGAGAGGCCGGTCGATTGCATGGGTGGGGGGAGAAGTTCTGGGGTCGCCGGTACCAGGCCATCGTGATCAGCCAGGAAGAGGCGGCTCAGATCGATCGACTCAGGTACCTCTTGTCTCACGGCTGCAAGGAGGGTCTGGTCGCTCGACCTCGAGAGTGGCCAGGTGCCCATTGCGTTGAAGCGCTGCTCGAAGGCCTGCCCCTAAGAGGCCTGTGGTTTGACCGAACCCAGGAGTACGCTGCGCGAACGCGGCGAGAAGAGTTCGACCGCTTCGCCTACGCATCCCCCGAGACGATACGGCTCGACCCATTGCCCTGCTGGCAGCATCTCCCGGAAGAGAGGCTCCGAAGTCGGGTCGCTGAGCTAGTCCTCCAGATCGAGACCGAAACCGCCGATCGACATGCCAAGAAGGCAACTCGACCAATGGGTGTCAGTGCCGTCTTGGCTCAGAACCCTCACGATAAACCGTTGAAGCCAAAGAAGGCCCTCGCGCCGGCCTTCCATGCGGCTTCAAAGGCTGCCCGAAGAGAGTTGGTGGAGGCCTACCGGTGGTTTGTCGAGGCGTACCGCGAGGCTGCGGAGAAACTGCGGCAGGGTGACTTCAGGGTCGGCTTCCCCGCGGGGAGCTTTCCGCCTCGCCTACCCGTGGTTGTCCGGATCCCGGATCTGGCGCCAGGCTAGCTCTCCTTCACCACTCGATCGAAGCCAGGAAGTGAATCGACCGCATTGGGCAGCCCGTGGCAGAGATTCCCTGTGCTGCCCGGCCGCACCCGCCCGGATTACCGGCATCCACGGACCCTCGACTGATTCGATGTCGCGGCAGAACGACCTGCGGTCGGTGATCCGGGAGTCACAATTGGGAACCGGGGTACCCTCATCCCTGTTGGCAGCCAGGTTCGGCTGGCACCTCTTCCGGGAGTTCTAGGCCCGGGTCGATCGACCGATGAGTATCAAGTAAGATCTTTTCAAGGAGGTTCAGAGTGCTGGGGTATGTATGGTGGTTCTCGCTCTCGGTGCTGCTCAGCCTGGCCGCACTGGTAGCTGTGTGGCGAACGCAGCTCAACAGACCGTTGTCGATTCGGGTACTTAGCCTTCTGGGCCTGCTTGCGTTGATTTGGACGCTGTTGCCTGCTGTGGGCGGGTTCCTCGAGGGGAGTGAGAGAGCGTCGCCGATCCTGTTCTTAGCAGCGGTCGCTGCTTTTGGGATGATCGCAATTATCGACGCGATAGATCGTTTGACGGACAGGCTTGCAGCCCGAAGGGGTGAGGAGACTCAGTCCGCAGCCCCCACCAGGCGATCCGACGACTCAGCCTAACCGAGATCGTAGCGAGTAGCCCGAGTGGGCTGGAGAAGCTCCGCTCGATTGTGGTCTCCCTACACCGAAGAGGTGCCACCCGATTCTGAAAGAACGTGGGAGAGAAGCGCGACCTCTAGTGCATGGCAAGGAGACTGCGGTGCATCCCGGAAGGCGGCGCCCTGGTCGAAGTGACGTGTCGGACAATGCAGGGCCGATTTCTGCTCAAGCCCTCCGATGAGTTGAAGTCCATCATCATCGGGGTCCTCGTGGAAACGGGGGACACAATACGGATTCCAACCTCTAGGGGAATTGGGGACGGGCTCGCGAGTTCCGTCCCGCTGCAAACCACTCGGACGGGCCTCTGCAGGCAAATGGTCATCTGCCCAGGCCCCACTGCCCCAAGGATCGGCCGAAGGCACGCCGGCCGCCTCAACCCTCAAGCCCTCAAAGATCGCTCGGCGACTTCGCCTGAGCGCCTCAACCCCCGAGCCGCCACGCCCCCGGCGTGGGCGGCTACGACAGGCCGAGGATGCGGGGAAGGTCTTCTTCGAGGGCTGCTTCGGCTTGGCTTTGGGTCTCGCCCAGGGCGATCACGTCCAGCTTGCCGAAGCCTTCTAGGGGCCCGGTGTTGTAGAAGATGAAGCGCCCGGTTCCACTCCCGACATCGAAGGCCTCGGCGCCGACTTGTTCGACGAGATCGCCGAAGCTGGCTCCGACCAACCCAGGATGGACAAAGTCCTGGGCGCGGTAGGGCGGCCGTGGCCGCCCGGCCAAGAGACGATCCAGGAAAGTCATGGGGATGCTCGTTCCACCCCATCTGCCGTTGCACTCCGTGAAGTGCAACTGAAATTCACCGTCGGGGTCGCCGACGAGCACGAAGTCGAAGGAGCAGCGGCCGACATAGCCGAGCGACTGGAGGGCGAGAGCGATGGCGATGGAGCCGTCTCCGGCGGCGGCGTTGACCGCTGGCGGTAGCGTCGAGGGCCGGCTGCCCACGAAAACCTTATGCTCTCCTTCCAGGAGCTGCTCGAAGACTCCGTCGAGGCGTGGTGCCCCTATCGCCCTCGGTGGAATCCACAGCTGTGTCGAAGGAGAGTGGTCGACCTTTTCCCACGCCACGACCTGGACGTCCTCGTCACCCTGCCACTGGGTGCGATCGAGAAATCGGCGTACTTTGGCTGCCACTTCACCCACCGGTCGTCCCTGGATCTCGGCGGCCGCGAAGACCTTGTTGCCCATGGCTGAGGCGCAGCGAAGTCGCTTGAGGCCGACCTGGGCGTGGCGCTCGGCCAGCGACAGGAGCTCTCGAGCCAACGCTTCCGGCGATCGCCCGATTCGCGTTTCCACGAGCCACTCAGGTCCCAGAACCGATTCCACCAGTTGGCTGAAGAGGTGCTTGTCGTTGGCTATCCAGGTTACCGGTGGTGGTGGCGCCACCACGCTGACCGGGGCTCCCGTTGACTGGGCCAGGGAGTGGGCCAGCTCCCACACCTCGTCGATGCCCATGAACGGATCGATTGTCAGACTTCCGCTGGCCTCGATCCACTGCAGGATCCGAGTCCTGGCTGCGCCTTCGCTGCAGGCTCGTGCCAGAGCCAACCGCGATTCGACCGGTGTCGCTTGCACGAAATCCACTGGGGCGAGATTCAGCTTTTCTTGGCAGTACGGCTCATAACCAGGCGTCGCCGGCGTCACCGCGGCGTAGAGGTCGTCGGGATCCGCTCTCAGCCTTGCCCTGTGTTGGTACTCTTCGACGCCGGTGATATCCACCAGGAAGGGAATTCCAGAGAAGTCGTCCAACCGGAGGACGGGAGCCTGAGGCCCGGAACCACTCCATCGCGACTCGGCGAAGGGCGCGAGCCTGGCTTCCAGATCCAAGGCCTCGCTCAACGCTGCCGCAGCTCTTGCGGCGGCGCGAGCAGATTCCTCTTGAGTCCTTGTCTGAGTCATGGCCTCTACTGGTGCGACGTGCTGGCTCTAGTGTAGCTGGGTCGCGAGCTCCCCAACGGGTGCTACCCGTCTGGAAACAGCGTTGGGTCTATGCCCGGAATGACCCGCAGAGCGTTCTTGTAGTAGAGCTTTCTCAGCACGTCATCCGGCAGGTCGAGACCGTACATCTTCCAGAAGGCGTGCCGGCGGCGGTAGTAGTCGAAGTAGTCGTCGGCCGTTTCCAGGACCCGGAAATAGACGTGGTATTCCGCGGGTCGCCAGGAGTCCTTACCGAACATCACCCGGTCCTGGTAGCGGATCAGCCAGTCCCTGGCGAAGCGCGGCTGCCGTCCCAATTCGGCGAGCACGGCGCCGATCTCGGTGTACATGTTGGGCAGCTCGTCCATGAGTGCGCCCAGGCTCGCCAGGTCATTGCCCATCCAGCCGAGATGGGCGTTGATGAAGTTCGTGCGCGGGTGCTTTCGGAAGACGTCGTGCTGCTCACCCATGACCTCTTCCCAGGCGGGATAGATCTCGGGGTCGCGATAGCGGTCCGGCTTCTCGATGAGCTCGAGCAGCCGCTCGTTGTTGCCGTCCTTGTCCATCCAGAAAGGGGCCGGCTCACCGGTGTGGATCAGAACGGGTATTCCCAGCTCGCCACACTTGGCCCATATCGGGTCGAGGCGCGGATCGTTGACCGGGATTCTCTCGCCTTTCCCGTCTTTGGCGGTGAGCCCGAGATTCTTGTAGATCTTCAGGCCGTTAGCGCCGTTGCCGACGTCAGCCGCCAGTTGACGCACGGTGCGCTCGCTCCAGCCCGGCTCATCGATTCCGAAGAGGTCGATATTGGTGAAGACGATGAAGCGCCCCGGAGCATTGGTCGTGGCGTTGGTCACCGCCCCGGCGAGATAGTCACTCTCCCGCAGTGCGTAGCGGGTCGAGCCGTCGGCTTCCTCCACGCGGCGAAAACCGCGCCCGCTCAAATTCACCATTACCGCCATGTTGAGCTTGTCCATCTCCGCCGTCAGCACGCTGAGATCCTGATCGGGCATGCCGAACTGGTGGTTGTGGACATCGATGAAGGGGTACTTGGCCCGCGTCACAAGGTGCTCGGTAACCACGAGTGTCGAGGGTGGGTCGTACTCGTGAAAGGGTAGGTTCTCGACATCTTGCGCCCAGGTGCCTGCGGCAAGAAACAACACCATCACGGCGGTCAGTGCTCGACTCATTCGCTCGGCTCCCTTGATCTCTAACCTGGAATTCGTTGGGGGAGGATATCGGATTTCGAGATACGAAAGGTTCACATGACGACGCGCCGACCCTGCCAGCCCGATTCCAGCTGAGGACAGGCGTCGCAGCGGAGCTTCGCGTCGCAGAATGGAATGTCGCAGCCGATGGTGCGGCCGAGCAGGGCCAGAGAGACCCTCTCCATCCTCTGCGTGTTTCTGCCTTTCACCAACACGACGTCTCCGTGCCGGAGGTCCGATGCAATGGCATCGACGGCCTTCACCAAGTCGTGTCCGGCGTTGATCACCAGCTCCCTTGGCATGCCTGAATCCGCGGCCCCGGCGGCGTAGCGCCGGCGATGGCTGCCCAGGACCACGACTCGAGAGGCGATCTTTCCGATCCTCTGACCGAGCCGCCGGTAGATCGGTCCCTGGCTGGCGGGCGGCTCGGAGACGTCTCCTATGACGATCAACTTGCGGGCTGCTGGGATCTCGGCCAAAACGTCGAGCGCAGTGTCGACGGTCTCCAAACCGCTCTTGAAGTCGTCTCTCAGCAGATGAGCACCATTGGCGAGTGGAACCACTTCGAGTCGGCCGGGCGATGGTCCGACCGACGAGATACGGGCACCGGCTTCTTGTAGGGGCTTACCCTCGCCGAGGGCCACCGCTATACCGGCCGTGGCCGCTCGCACCCCGGGTTCACCCAAGAGTCGGGTTCTTACCTCGATCTGTCTCCCAGCCGCCTCCACCGAGAAGGTCATGCCTCGCGGCCAATGCAGGCGCGGGCTGCGGGCCACGACATCACAACTCTCGCTGAAGCCGTAGGTCACTGTCCGAGCCCGGGTCTGATCCGCCATGCGAAGGACTTCATCGTCGTCGCCGTTGAGCACCGCGAGTGACCGAGCGTCGAGAATCCTGAGCATCTCGGCTTTCTCGTTGCGGGTGGACTCCAGATTGACCAACGAGCGATGGTGTTCTGTACCGATGCTGGTCACGACGACGACGTCGGGTCGAATCAAGCGTGCGTAGCGGGCCATCTGGCCCGTCCGATCGATTCCCACTTCGAGCACCCCGTAGGAATCCTGTGGACGGAGCCTGAGCATGGCTCTCGCCAGCTGACTCCAGGCATTCCGATGCGACACTTTCTTGGGA
>Ga0316192_10000473_pt1 | contig 29499 bp, 27 predicted proteins | sample MerIslwburrow_MG_FD_204931 | JGI IMG/M metagenome (GOLD analysis project Ga0316192, IMG submission 204931) | Coastal sediment microbial communities from Maine, United States - Merrow Island worm burrow | ecosystem: Environmental > Aquatic > Marine > Coastal > Sediment | place: USA: Maine...
ACAAAGTGCGGGAGCACTCCGTGGCGAAGGTGCCGGTGATCCTCGTTGTGGGCAAGCGCGAGGCGGAGGAGGGCACGGTGTCGGTGCGCAGGCTCGGCTCGCGGGAGCAACAGGTCCTTAAGCTGGACGACGCGATTAAATTGATCGCCGGCGAAGCCGTGGCGCCGGATATGCGAAGAGACGGAAGCACCGCAGAGGCGGCCTAGCGGCTAGGCGGCTGCCGCTTAGCGTGAGGGCCGCAGCAAGACGCCGGGGTTCAGGAGTGGCGCGTTGGGATCGGCGGGCTTCGAGAAGCCATCAAATCCGCCGGGGCCCTCGCCTGCCAAGCCGCCCGTGCCGGGGCGTGGAGCCTCGGGCGGGTCGAGCAGGGCCTGAAGCTCTTCCGCCGACGTGGGGCCGTCTTCGATGGCCACCTCGATCTGCTTGTCATTGCCCGGTTCAATGGAGAACTTCCGAGTGTAAGCCTTATCGCCATATTCGGCGACCACAGCGTAGCTGCCGGCGGCGAGGATGTGCGTGGGCAGCGCGCCCGCATTCGATTTCACTGTGTCGCCTGCAGAGGTGAGGATCTGCCATTTCGTGTCGGCCACGGCCTCGCCGCCAAGACGCTGAACAAGACGGAAGGTGATCTTGGCGCCGGTATGCTTGATGGTGGCTTGCGTGATGCGCCCTGGCTCCACGGTGACGTTGACGCCCACATTGGCGTTCGCATCGCCGTAGACACTCTTTACATGATACGCACCAGCGTTGAGCCGAATGACACTATGAGGCTGGGCGTCAGCCAGGATCGTGTGGCGCGCACCGAACTGATCTTGCTCATCGGACTGAACGTCAAAACGCACAAGTCCTTCGGGGCACTCCTCACCGGTGGCCAGAATTGCCTGTAGGCTGAGCCCGCCCGTGTTGAGGACAAAGGTCTCATCGAGCGTGTCCTCATCCTCAACCTTGATCTTCTTGGTCAGGTTCGACAGGCCATAGGCCGCGTTGACCAGATACTCGCCGGGGAGCAGCGCCGCGGTGGGTGCCGCTTCGCGATGGGTGCTGATGAGCTCAAAGCCGCCGTCGGTCTTGGCCTTGGCGCTATAGACGCGCCAAATGAGCCCCGATTGCAATTTGGCTCCACCCTCGGTGACAAGCGCGTGGAAGCTTACCGGAACCGGCCGGGCCGGTTGGGTCTTGGGTGGTGCCGGTGAAACCGCAAGTTTGGCCGGTGCCGGCGCAATAGCAATAATGCCAGCGGTGTTGGCGGGGCTCGCCGTGCCCGATTTCAGAACAGCGGTTTCGCCGGGTTTGCCGCCGGGCACCATTGGCGGGGCCGCAACTCTGGGTATCGCAGTGGTCCTTGGGACGACCGATGTCGCGGGCACGGCTGCGGCGACAGGGGCAATAGGCGCGGCGGCTGCCGGCGGGGGGGCATCGATTGCGGCGAACACAGCGCTGAGAGCGGCCTTGAAACCCGCCTCGTTCGTGGCAGCCACAAATTTGCCGCCGGTCGTGGCCGCGAGGCAGGTCAGCGGTTGGATGTCGTCCGGCTTGCCGCTCAGTCCGACAACGTGGATGCGTAGGTCTTTCGCCTGCTGCTTGAGCGTCTCAGCCATTGTGCAAAGATCCGCCTCGCAGGTGTCGCCACCATCGGCAATCAGGACGATGTTGAACGGCTTGCTGCCCTCCGACAGACCGGCGGCTTCGGTGATGGCCGCGCCAAGCGGTGCTTTGCCCACCGGCTTGATGGGGCTGAGGATCCTCTCTGTCGTGTCACTCTTGAGAGCGCCCGCTTCAGCGATGACTTCGGTATCGCTACAACTGGATGTCTTGCGATTTCCGAATGCTACCAGTCCCAGCGCGCGCTTCTCGGCCTCGGAGGCGATCGTCAGTTTGAGGGCATCGCGGACGATCCCCATCTTTGACGTCGCCCCAATCTTCTCGTTCATGCTCTTGGAGGCATCGAGCACGATCACGGCAGATTGCGGATCGGGGGCAGGCGTGAGCAAATCTTCGGCGGCCGCATGCGCGGCGCCTAGGATAAGAACGGGCAAAAGCAACAGCTTTCGCACCGCGACGAGCCTTCCCCACATGGCGATTGTCTTCCGATTCTCTATACCGCCTAGACCCTTAGTATAGGCCGTGCCTATAGGTCTCCCCCGTAATTTGAACGGGAATAAGGCCGATTTTTGGAACGTGGTGGCTGCGTACCTACGCAAAGACCGGAAATTGTGACGATTGTGGTTTCGCGATATGCACGCTCGACTTCGTCAAACCGAAAGAACACATGTCAAATCCGACCATCGAACACCTTTTGACTCGCCGCTCGGTTTCCGCCAACGCTTTGAGCGACCCTGGTCCCGATCGTTCCGCTCTGGAGCAGATTTTGACCGCCGCGGCGAGAGTTCCAGACCACAAGAAACTCGTTCCATGGCGTTTCATTCTCTTTCAAGGCGATGCGCGTGAGGCATTTGGGCGCGTGTTGGCCGAGGCCTGCCAGGCAGAGGAGCCTGAGGCAAGCGCGTTTCGCCTCGAAATGGAGGCCAAGCGTTTCATGCGGGCACCTGTGGTGGTGGCGGTCATATCGCGGGTGATCAAGTCGTCCCCCATCCCTGAGTGGGAACAGGTTCTCTCAGCCGGTGCGGCTTGCCAAAATCTGATCGTTGCCGCGAGTGCACTTGGGTTTGGCGCAAACTGGATCACCGAGTGGTATGCATTCAGCGAGCGTGTTCGGACGGCTCTTGGTCTTAGCGACGAAGAGCGGGTCGCGGGCTTTATCTATATTGGTACGGCCAAGGAAAAGCCCGACGAGCGGCCCCGTCCAGCGCTTGAAGAGATTGTTTCGGCGTGGAGACCGTGAGAGGAAAAAGCGTTGAAACGCATAGGCCCGCAACGCGCCACTTTGAATCGCCATAGGCTCTCTTTAGGGTAAGACGATGTTTTACGACGCAGTCGCCAATACGCATGGGCTTGAGTGGGACCCGTTCAAGGCTCTCGTCAGTCCAAGGCCGATCGGGTGGATTTCGACTCTCGATGCCAACGGTGTCGTCAATCTCGCGCCCTATAGCTTCTTCAACGCGGTCTCGACCGATCCGCATTTCTTGATGTTCTCCTCAGGTGGGCGCAAAGACAGTCAGTGCAATGCAGAGGAGAGCGGCGAGTTCGTCTGCTCACTCGCAACTTACGAGCTTCGCGATGCCATGAACCACACCTAACGGCATGTGGGCCCGGAAGTGGACGAGATGGCGCAGGCGGGGCTTAGCCCTGCGCCCTCGATGATCGTGGCACCGCCTCGCGTCGCCGAGTCGCCCGTGGCCTTTGAGTGCAAATATTGGCGGACTATTGAACTACCGGGCCCTGATGGCGGTCCGGGAACCCATGCCATCGTGCTGGGGCAGGTGGTTGGTGTGCATATCGACGATGCCGCGTTTGTGGACGGCAAGGTGGACGTCACCAAACTCAAGCCCATTGCGCGGCTGGGCTATCGGGACTACGCGGTGATTGACGAAGTCTTCGAGCTAACGCGCTCTCAATAGCCGAATTGCTCGGCGAGAATGCGCTCGGCGAGCGTATGGCCGGGATCGAACATCATGAAAATATCGATAGAGCTTGCTTCGCCAATTTCCACGGCGACGACATTGCGGAATTCGGTGTTATCGGCCACAGCGCTGACTGGGCGCTTCTCGGGCTCCAGTGCCTCGATCATGACTTTGGCATCGTTCGGGAGCAGTGCGCCGCGCCAGCGCCGCGGCCGGAAGGGGCTGATCGGGGTCAGCGCAAGCAGCGGCGCTGTGATGGGCAAGATCGGACCGTGGGCCGACAGGTTATAGGCGGTGCTGCCTGCCGGCGTTGCGACGAGAACACCGTCGCAGATCAGCTCATCCATGCGCGTGGTACCATCGACGGCGATCTTCAGCTTGGCAGCTTGATAGATCTGACGGAACAGCGACACTTCGTTGATGGCGAGAGACTCGTGCGTGGCTCCGTCCATATCGCGCACAGTCATACGCAAAGGGTGGATGACGTTGATCTCGGCCGCTTCCAAGCGTTCCTTGATCCGGTTTTCTTTATAGTCGTTAAGCAGGAAGCCCACAGAGCCGCGGTTCATCCCATAGATAGGAATGCGGCTGTGAAGGTGGGTATGCATGGTCTGGAGCATCAGACCATCACCCCCAAGCGCAACGATCGCGTCCGCCTCTTCTGGCGGCACGTTGCCGTAGCGCTTCGCGAGCGCTGCGAGCGCATCGCTTGCCTCGCGCGTCTCGCTGGAAACGAAGGCGATATTCTCAAAGTCTGCCATGTTCGCTCTGTTGCGCTTATCGCCCTTCATTGAAAGAGGGCACACTAAAGCTCTGGTGCTAAAGTCGCGCAAGTCTCTCTTTGGAAAGTAATCAGGTGTCTCTTTGGATGGTGAATGGGGAACGCAATGGAAGATACAGATCTGCCGGTCTTGATCTACTCGACTTTTCCGAGCCTCGAGGACGCCACGCGTGTGGGTGAGATGTTGGTCGCCGGTCGGCTAGCCGCCTGCGTCAACGCCTTTCCTGGCATGATTTCCATCTTTGAGTGGCAAGGCGTTCGTAAGAGGGCCGAGGAAGTAGCCGTGATCATCAAGACGCGGGCGGGACTGAAAGAGCACGTGATGGCGGAAGTCGAAAGATTGCACCCCCACGACGTCCCGGCGCTCCTCGTGCTGCCGACTGATGGGGGCAGCCCCGCGTATTGTACCTGGATCGCACGTGAGACGGGCGGTGGGAGAGCGTGATGGACTGCGTGCTTGCCATCGATCAGGGAACCACGAGTACCCGTGCCATTCTGTTTGATAAAGCCGGGCGTCCAGGGGCTTCGGCGAGTGTGCCTCTTGAGCAAATCTATCCGGCACCTGGCTGGGTCGAGCATGACCCAGTTGAGATTTGGCGTGCGGTGTGTGGGGTCTGCCGCTCTGTGCTGAGCCAGGCCGGGCCCGAAAGCGTTGCCGCCATTGGGATCACGAACCAGCGCGAGACAACCCTCGTTTGGGATCGTGCGACGGGGAGGCCCCTTCATAATGCGATCGTCTGGCAGGACCGGCGGACAGCGACCCTTTGCGCGGAGCTGGAGCGCGAGGGCTGGGGCTCACACATCACCGAGGCGACGGGCCTCCTGATCGATCCCTACTTCTCGGCGACCAAGCTCGCTTGGCTGCTGGCAAACGTGCCCGGTCTTGGCGAGGCAGCCGCGCGTAACGAGGTTTGTTTCGGCACGATCGACAGCTTTCTCCTGTTCAAGCTGACAGGCGGGGCTCTGCACGCAACAGATGCCACCAATGCGGCGCGCACGATGTTGTTCGATATCCAAAAAGGGGTTTGGGACGAAGCGCTCCTGGAGCGCCTCGGCATTCCGCATGCGCTCTTGCCCGAGGTTCGCGATACGCGGGGCGATTTTGGCATGACGGTCCCGGCCGCGTTTTGGGCATCACTTCCAATACGTGGTGTCGTGGGCGATCAGCAAGCGGCGGCCAAGGGACAGGCCTGCGTGCGGCCCGGCATGATCAAGGCCACCTATGGCACCGGCTGCTTCATCGTCGCCAATACCGCAGGCAGCAAGGCCCAGTCGACAACGCGCATGTTGTCGACGGTGCTCTCCCAGGAGAACGGTCTGCGGACCTTCGCGCTTGAAGGGGCGATCTTCATGGCCGGTGCCACGATCCAATGGCTGCGCGACACGCTCGGTTTGATCGTTGAGGCTGCCGAGAGCGAAACGCTGGCTCAAGACGCCGACTCAGACAGCGGCGTCTATCTCGTTCCCGCCTTTCAAGGTCTTGGTGCGCCAATCTGGGACGCAGGCGCGCGCGGTGCCATCGTGGGGCTGAGCCGTGCTGCCACGAAAGCCGACATCGTTGCTGCAGGCCTCGAATCCATCGCCTTTCAGACCCGTGACCTGCTGTCGGCGATGCGGAAAGACATGGCGGATTCTGGGATTGGCGCGAGAGACATCTTGCGGGTCGATGGCGGGATGACCGCCAATGGCTGGGCGATGCAAAGGCTCTCGGACATTTTGGGGGAGCGTGTCGAGGTGGCGCCGATCCCAGAAACGACGGCCCTCGGTGCGGCCTATTTCGCTGGCCAGGCCGTCGGCTTTTACGGCGACAATGCCGCGCTCGCGGCGACCTGGACCCCTGGGCGGGTCTTCGAGCCCAAGATGGAGGCCGCCCAGCGCGAGGCCCGCTATGCCGGGTGGCTTGAGGCTGTCGAGCGTGTCCGCAGCCGCGAAGCCTAGAATTCCCTCAAAAAGTCTCCACCGCGCGCGTTAACGCGTTGGGAATCCTTTTCAGGCAAGCTTGCGACAAGGGTGAGGGCTGCGCGCCTTCCCCAAGCGTTTTTGTGCGTCTGCGTTGGAGTTGCCGGTGACCGCGAGACAGAGCGTTCTCAGTCAAGTCTCACAAAGCCTCGTCTCGTCCGGGCTTTACAGCAGGCCAGCGGCACTGGCCATGCTTGCCAAGCAGTTCGTGGGCTTCGGGCCGAAATTGCCCGACCCTGAAAAGGCGCTTCGCCAGCCCGAGGGGCTGGTTGGCCGTTGTCCGGAGCTCGACGTGCCGACGATGGTCGCAGCCTATGCGAAGGGTCTTTATCCGCAAGCCAATAAGTGGTGGGCGCCAGCCGAGCGTGCCGTTTCTTTTCCCGAGAATGCTTACATCTCTCAGCGCGTGTGGCGACTCCTTCAGACCCAGTCCTATGGCGTGACGTTCGATGCGGATTTTGCAGGCGTGCTGCGCGCCTGTGCCCCTGAGCCCGACTTGGCCGATGCATTCACAGCGCTGCACGAAGCCGGCTACGCGCATTCCGTTGAAGTCTGGGACCGAGCTGGGCGATTGGCAGGCGGCCTTTACGGCCTTGCGGTTGGACAAGCCTTTTTCTCCGAGACGATGTTCTCTCGTGAGCGGGACGCCGCGGGCGTTGGGTTTGTGACCTTAAGCTGCCACTTGCAGCACTGGGGCTTTTCACTCAATGACGGCAAGCGGATGCAGGGCCAACTGAGCCAGCTCGGCTTCGTGGTCGTGCCGAGATTTGCCTTCAACGGGCTTCTGTCCAAGGCTATTTTGGCCCCCAGCCGGGCCGGCGAGTGGCATGTGGAAACCGGACTCGACGCGGCGCGGTGGAATCCCAAATTCGCCGGTACGGGGAAGGCAGACGCACGCAAGAGCGATGCATTTTCATCGGCCTAGGCTTGGCCTGGAAAAGGCTTCTTGAGGCCTGCTGTGACCAAACGGTCAACCCTTTGGGCTATGGTTGGGGCATGAGTATCGCGGCGTCACCGCAAACTATGCGTACGGCTCGTGTTTTTGCTTGCATTGTGGTCCGCCGCGGCCATGATCGGTGCCACTACAACCCTCTGAATCCCCGTTAGGTCGTTGTCATTGCTTGCGAATTTGGCGTTTAAGCGCCCGCAAAATCTCGAATTTTCAACGCTTGGGCGAGATGCCATGGCGGGGACGATCTCAGCGATCGTCAACATCGCCTATTGTATCTCCTTCAGCGCGCTGATTTTCCAAGGCGCAATTGCTGCGGGCTTTTCGCTTGGGCTTGCCGCGCTCATCATGGGCACCGTGGTGACAGGCATTGTTGTGACGCTCACCACAACGCTCGTTCCTGCCGACGCGGGCCCTGATACGCCGGCAGTCGCCGTTATGAGTGTGTTGGCAAGCACGGTGGCGGCGGGACTTGCGGCGAAGGGCGCAGACGCTGAAACGATGGTGATCAATGTGATGGTCGCCATTACGGTCAGCACGTTTCTCACCGGTGCGCTTCTGTTCGGTATTGGCGGTTTGAAGCTTGGCCAATGGCTTCGCTTCGTACCCTTTCCCGTCATTGGTGGTTTCCTTGCCGCCTCGGGCTGTCTCCTGATCACTGGCGGTGTCGAGGTCATCATCGGAAAAAATCTCACGCTGTCCCCATCGAGCTGGGTGGCTATTGGCGATGCCCGGTATGCGCCGCAGATTGGCGTTGGGCTCGTATTCGCGCTGTTTATCGTTCTGCTCAAGCGTTGGATGGACGACTTCCTGACACTGCCCATCGCGTTCATCGTCTTTCTGGTTGTGATGAACATAGTGCTGTTCGGGTTTGTCTCGGACGTCGAAACCAAGGCGCTTTGGTATTTGAAGGCGGTTGGCGCGCTTCAATTGTGGTGGCCGATCGAGGCGATCACCACGCACGACATCGATTGGGGCGTCATGGCCATGAGCAGCGCGGAGATCGGCGCGGTCTGTGGCGTGACCGCGATCTCGATGCTCCTCGACGTTTCGAGCCTTGAAGTGGCGCGGCAGAAATCTGCTGATCTGGACAAAGAGTTCCGCACCAATGGCTTGGCCAATGTGCTGGCCTCTGTCCTTGGTGGCGTGGCGGGCAATCTTTCGCTCAACAACAGCTTGCTGCTGCAACAAGCGGGCGCGGTCACGCGACTGAGCGGTGTATCTGTTGCCATTGTCTGTGGGCTTGTGCTGTTCGCGGGCGCCGATGTCGGTAGCTTTGTGCCCAAGGCAATCCTTGGCGGGATGCTCGCCTATCTCGGGGCCATGATCTTGGTCGAAGCGTTGCTGCGCTCTCCGGCGCAGCGCTCGGGCACGGATCTTGGGCTCGCTATCGCCATTGCTCTGGTCATTCTGTATTTCGGCTATCTGGTGGGTGTTGTGCTGGGTGTGGTCGGTGCGTGCCTCATGTTTGCGTTGTCATACAGCCGTATCGGCGTGATCCGGCGGCATCTGACGCGCTATGAGCTGTCGAGCAGCGTGGATCGCTCGCCGGAGCAAACGCGTCTTCTGCAAGAGGAAGGCAAGCGCGTTCACGTGTTCTGGCTTTCGGGCTTCATCTTCTTCGGATCGTCCAACGGCCTGTTCGAACGCATCAAGGGTGTGATCGAGGGGCAGGAGGAGCGGCCCGTGGGCTATATCGTGCTCGATTTTAGCGGCGTGCAGGGGCTGGACACTTCAGCGGTCTTGAGCCTCGTCAAGCTGCGCAATTATTGCGAAGAGCACGATGTGACACTGGTCTTCAGCGGCCTCAGCGAGGCGATGCACGCAGCATTCCAAGGGGCGGGCTTCTTTGGCGCGGACCGGCCTCATCAGGCCTTCGCGACCCGCAACGACGCGGTTGAGTGGTGCGAGGATATGGTGCTGCTCTATCACGAGGTGGGCGAGGCCTCGTCCCATACATTCGAGAGCTGGCTTCAGACCGAGCTTGGCGGTGAGATTGCGTTCGACCGCATCGCGCCCTTTATGGAACGGCAAGAGTTGGAGAGCGGCGTTGTTCTCTTGCGGCAGGGTGAACCGTCGGATTCCGTCGTGTTTCAGGCATCGGGGTGCATTGCCATTACCATCGCCGGTGAGTACGGACGTTCCATCCGCTTGCGGCGCATGCTTGGTCACACTGTGGTGGGGGAAATGGGATTCTACCGCGATGTGCCGCGCGGCGCGAATGTGGTCGCCGAAGAATCGAGTGTCGTCTACATCCTGACCCGAGCCTCGTTCGACCTGATGCAGGAAAAAGATGCTGCTGCTGCTGCTGCGCTCCACAAACTCATCATCCGGTTGCTCTCCGACCGTCTAGAATTCGCGAACCGCGAAATCTCGGCGCTGCATTAGCGCAACGCCCAGACAAGAACAGCCACGATGCCAATATAGGTCAGCCCGTGAAGAAGCTGGTCTGTGCCAAGCGCATACCAGTAGCCCTTCGATTGCGGGGTGAGGCCAAACCGGCGACCAAGCTGCTCTTTCGCCCAATCCACATGATAGTGGATAAGGAACTCGCCGAGCGCGATCCCCAAAGCGAGCAAGAGGGAGGCTGGTGCTAGCACCAGGTAGACAAGGGGTGTGAGGGCGATGTGAATGCCGGCGTGGAGCAGCCCGCCCGGATGGCCGTAATTGCCCTTGTTGCAATACTGATAAGCCGTTTGAAGAAAGAAGTCGGCGGCCGTGTGCTTCACTATCAGCACAGCGACCGCGACAAGAATGAGAATGGCTAATTCTGGCATGACCTAGTTCGGCAGGCCGACTTTCGATGAGTGGGCTTGCAACACAAGGGTGAGGGCTCCGAATGGGCTATTTTGACATGGCTTGGGCGGTGCCGTCCCAATCGTCCGGAGGCGGGGTTTCTTTGAACGAAGCAATTCGTTCTCCATAAAGCGCATAGAGGTGTTTCAACTGCGGCCCGCCTAATGTCTTGCACTCAAGGCGGAGTGCTTCTGCGCCGTCCCAGTCCCTATTCCGGTAGTAGGACAGAAACGCCTGATGCTTGGTGTTGAGCGCCATGAATGCCTCGCTTGTCTTCATGGTTTCATCGCCCAATAAGGCGAAAATGCGGGTTGCTTCGGTCTTTCCCTTTACCTTCAAGAGGTCGAGTTCGAGAAAGGCGAACTTGTCCGCGCGTGTCGTCGTTTCCTCGCCTACGATTGTGACGATGTCGTAGGTCTTCGATTGGCCCTCGAGCCGCGAGGCAACATTCACATTGTCGCCGATCACTGAATAATCGAAGCGAGTCTCCGAGCCGAGATTGCCCACGCAGCAAATACCCGTGTTCAGACCGATACCGATCTTGACGGGCTTGTAGGTCCGTCCCGTTTCTTCTGCACTCTGCCGCCAGTGCTCATTCAGCGTGGTCATCTCGTCGACAATGCGAAGCGCTGCGGCGCAGGCATGGCTTGGATGATCGGGGTCGTCGAGGGGGGCGTTCCAAAACGCCATCAATGCATCGCCCATGAATTTGTCGATGGTCCCTTGCTCATCGAGGATGATGTTACTGAGCGGTGTGAAGAGCTCGTTGAGAAACCGAGTCAGCTCTTCCGCATCGAGCCCCTCTGAGATCGTCGTGAAGCCGCGCACGTCGCTAAAGAGCAGCGTCATGTCACGGTTTTCACCGCCGAGCTTCAGCCGGTCCGGCTCGTCGGCCAAGCGCTCGACTAGAGCTGGCGCCATATAATGGGAGAAGGCATGGCGAACGCGGTTACGCTCACGTTCGGTTCGCAGGAATACAAAAGAAGATCCCGTAAGATAGATCGCGGTGAGGGCGATGGTCGGGTAGACCGGATCGACGAGCCAGCCCAGATTGTTGAAGGCATACCAGGACATCCAGGCAACGGATGCGATGGCAAGTGCGCCAACGAAAGCACTGCCGAGTGCACCCGCGCGATAGATCAGAATGGCAATCAGAATGCCGAGCAGAAGGATGTAGAGAAGCTCCGCAGGCGTTGCGAAGTCGGGACGCAGCAGATAGGTGCCGCGGATGATCTGCTCCACAGCCTGTGCGTGGAGCTCGACACCGGGGACGGAGGCTTCGAGCGGCGTTGCCCGCAGGTCGAATAGGCCCGCTGCGCTGGTTCCGATCAAGAGGATGCGGCCGGCGATTTCCTCTTCGCCGATTTCTCCGTTCAACACTTTCCACGCGGGAATGTAGCGTTCGCGTGTTTGCGGCGAGAAGTGCAACCACATCTGGCCGTTCGCGTCCGTCGGGATTTCAAAGTCACCCACACGAACCTTCACGATCCCCGTTTTTTCGCCGAACGCTTTCTCGCCGCTCGCGCCGGACGATTTGACCACATAGGTCGAGGCCCCTTGCGCGAGCCGCAGCACGTCCGCTGCAAACGAGGGGTAGAGCGTCTCATCGATGGTCACCAGGATCGGCATCCGGCGGATGATCTGGTCGTACTCCGGAACCCAGTTGAGAGCCCCCAATCCGAGCGCGGGCTCCTGGAGTTTTTTCAAGTTCGAGGTCGCGCCGGGATAATGGGGTGCGAAGAGCCGAGGATCGTCCCCACCATGGGCGAAGCCGGCTTTGGATTCCGGCAATTCGGTCTGCGTGTAGGGGGAGGCGATAAAACCCATGACCACGGGTGCCGTGCGGACGGTGTCGGCGAAAATCTGATCGTTGGAGGGGAGTTTATCGAGCTCACTCTTAAGCTCCGCAGTCAGGTCCGACTGAGGCCAGAACTGCATGGCATTGGCCGGCGACATCCGGTCGGACTCGGGGAACACCATATCGAACCCGATCGTCGCGGCCCCGCCATCGCGCAACTTGGCGACAAGGTCGCTGAGCACAGTGCGTGGCCAAGGCCATTGGCCCACCTGTTTCAGAGATTCCTCGTCGATGTCGACGATGCGAACCGGAATTTCGGGATCGAACTGAAGTGGCGACAAGCGCTGGTAGGAGTCAAAAACAAGGGATCTCAGCCGTGCCACGGCGTTTGGGTCCCAGACGCGAAGCGCCAACGACGCCAAGATCACCGTCCCCACAATGAGGCTATAGATAAGGCGTGGACCCATCCCGCTCGTCTTCTGTGACTTGATGGCCGGGCCACGGCCGGCGGCGGGCAGACCCTATCTGCTCGCGCGGCCCTGTCAATCGGGCCAGCGCATAGCGCGCGGGCTCATTGCGTAAAAAACGACCCGGCTTCGCACGACAGCCGGTGGCTAGTCGTCAAACCATTCCGGCCGCATGTTACGCCAAACGGCCTCAGTCTCGAAGTCGAGCTTGGGATCGAATTTTTGTTTGGCAGTCCGCCTTTTGGTGGTTGCCGGTTGGCGCTTCACAGCCTGGGCCTCATTGGCATAACGGGGTGAGCCCTCAACCCAACGTACCTTGTTCCGGTCGGCCATGGCGGGGTTCGCGTTCGTGGCAAGGACAGCCAAGCCAAGGACGATGCCAAAGACGGAGAGGGTCAGTTGTTTCAGTATTTCGATCATTTTCTAGAATCCTCCGGGAGGCGAACGGTCGCCGATTGCCGGTGCGTTGCTCTCCACTTTGTGGTGGCTCTTGACCAAACGATCAATGAGGGGTGGGGGAGGCGCGCAGACATGGCCCAGGCCTGCTCGTGCTTGGGGCCCATCAATAACGCAGTGTTTATCGCGAGGCTGGTCCGTTTGCTCTAAATTGGAAGGGTGGAAGCGCACCAAACCCGCCTTTCCGGTGGTCAATGTCATGGGGTGCTTTATGGTAGAGACTCTGTCGGACGGAGAGAAACAGTTCGATCTATGCGGACAACCGGTCTCATTGTTCTGGCGATGGCATTTGCCGGGGCTGCTCTGATGCAAGTCTCAGACACCGCGCGGGCAGGACGGTGGTTCCCGGAAGTCGACAATCCCTATTGCGAGATCACGACCTACAAGCTTGGCGGTGTGTCGGAGCTCGCATCTTCGTTGCTGGACCGCCGAGGTCGCCCGGTGATCATTGTCAACGGTATGACGCTGCGTGCGCAGCCTGAGTACAGCAAATTCTTGCTGGCTCACGAGTGCTGTCACCACAAGCTCGGTCATGTGGCCAGACTCAGGAAGGGCCTGGGTCATGTCGGCCCCCAGTCGTTCCTCTACATTGCGCCCGAGTTGAAGCGCTTGGAACTCGATGCCGATTGTTGTGCCGTTAAGCTCTTGCGGGAGCGGCACGAAAGCGGCGGGATTGAGGCAGGCGCGCGCGCGATGGGGGAATTTGGCAACAAGCCAACCGGCGCGTATTACCCCACCGGCGTGGAGCGGATGGAGAAAATACGAAGCTGTGCGCAGCTTGACCCATAAGCCTTTGCGCGCGGGCACATTGAACGCCATATCTTAGGGTGTTGCAGTGGAGAGGGGCAGTCGGAGCTTTTCGCCAGCCACTGACGTTTCGACTTCAAACGACCAAGAGGCAGCGGTGACACCGCACGCGGCACGATCAGACTGGACGATTGCGAGGGCCCGGTTCGGGCGCTGGATTGCAGGTGTGTTTTGCGCCGCTGGCCTTCTTGGCGCAGCCATCACCCACGCGCTGGGCGCGCCATCACTTCGCGTCTGCGCTGACCCCGACAACATGCCGTTTTCTAATGACAAAGGCGAGGGTTTCGAGAACAAGCTCGCCGCACTCGTTGCTGAACAGCTCGGACGAAAGCTCGATTACTCGTGGTTCGCCGAAAAGACGGGTTATGTGCCCAACACCATGGGCAAGGATGCTTGCGATCTCGTCATGGGCTATGCGCAAGGCACCGGCCTGATTGAGGATACCAATCCATATTACTACGCCTCTTACGTTCTCATCACGCGCGCGGACGCCGCCGAACTGATGGGCGTTGCGTCCTTGTCGGACCCGCGCTTGAGGACGAAGCGCATTGGCTTTTTCGCACGGACTCCGCCTGCTAGCATCCTGGCGATGCAAGGCCTATTAGGAGCGGCCAAGTCCTTTGAAACGCGGTCAGGCGACAGCCAGTCGAAAGCGGCCGAGGCGATGATCGGGGAGATTGCGTCTGGCACGCTCGATGCAGGTATTTTGTGGGGGCCAGTTGGCGGCTATTACGCCTCCCGCGCGGGTGTCCCGCTCACGGTTGTCCCGTTGGTCAAAGAGAGCACGGGACCCGTTACGTTCTACGGCATCACCATGGGCGTGAGGCCGAATGAGCCTCAGTTCAAGCATGAGATCAACAAGGTGCTGGCCGAGAACGCGGACGAGATTGCCACGATCCTTCAAGAGTACGACGTACCGGTTCTTGACCAAGAGGGTGGCATCGTTGCGCCAGGCAAGTCTGGCGCAGGTCAATAAACCTTACATCTTGCAGGTGCTTTCCGGCTCGTCGATGCCGAGCGTATCGACTTCGATCTCCGGGTGGCTTGCATGCGGAAAACCCTTCTGGGGCGACACTGACACGGGAACCTTCTCGGTCGCGATCAGGATCGGCTGACGGAACTGGCCGTCCCAAGGGCGGAACTGTTGCTTGATGCCTTTGAACGGCGCCAATTGAAGTTCGGGGCCGTGAATGAAGGCCGAAACCGTTGCGAAGTCGTTGTCGGGGTTGCGAGTCACGGCCTCGCCAATGGTGCGTGTTGCGACATACGCCATATGATCGATCGGGAGTGTGAGCCGTTTGAAACGCTTGTGGAAATTATTGTTGGCTTGAGTGGCGCCCCATTTCTCGTGTCCGGGGCTCCAGGTCGTCGCCGTAAGGCCTGTTGTGCCTGCCACGATGCGCGGCTGGCCGCCACCGCGATATGGCAAGAGCGGTCCGAAGAGCTGCGTTTCGTCGGCCACCATAATCACATCGTAGTCCGGGGCTGGCACAACGCTCTTGTCCGCGCTCGCTTCCTTGTGCGGCCCCGCCGGCGGGATCGGTCCCACGCCATCACGGCGTCCGCCGGACACGTCCACATATTCGCGCACATCCACGATGTTGGCACCAAAGCGTTCCGCCGCGCGTGTCACCGCGTCCCGATAGGCGAGGTCAGCGTCCGTTGAGCCATGCACGACGAGCCAGTTTTTCCAATCCATCTTGACGAGATACTGGGCGAGCGCGTCGGCCAGCATGAAGCGATCGGGCACCACATGCATGACGTTGGCGCGGCAATTCTCCTGACGGAGCGACACGTCCTCCGCGCGGATGTTGAACAGGAGAATGTCTTTGTCTTTGGCCCAGTCGGCGAGCCTGACAAGCGTCGGCGCCGACGCATCCACGATGATGTAATTATGGCCGTCCTCGTAGAGCTTTTTCAGCCCCGCGAGAGCGTCCTCCGGTGACGATGTGGTCTCCACGTCGAGACCGTATAGATGGCCCACGAACCGACCGCCTGCATTGTTCTCCTTGATTCCCATTTGGGCGCCCGCAATTCCAGCGTCCTCCGGCTCTATATCGAGGCGGGAGGCGGGCTGGGGTGCGGCAACCTCTTCGCGCAGGAAGCCGATATCGATCGGCGTCATCTCGGGCGATTGGGGGACTTGAATAGCGAAACCGCCATCGCGCTGCTTTGAGGGCGCGGGGGTGTCCGCAGCGAATGCAGGTGCCGCGACGAGAAACAGAGCGGAAGCTAGCAGAATTGTGCGAACACGCAGGCTCGATGCAGTGACAATGCGCATAACGGGTCCTTGATGGGTCCTTGGGCGCCGGTCTTGCGTTTCCTCAAAACCCTAAATTGACCCTCGCCGGCGATTTCCAGAGAGCCATTCGCGTGTTTTCACCATGGTACCGATATGAAAATGGGCATTGCAAGGTAGAAAAGCTGACGGGAAATTTTGCTAGCACAATTTACCCTGGGCCAGAGGGGCTGGTCTCCACGCTAGTGGCGTCTGCAGCAAAGTCACAATGGGTACCGCGGTTGGCGAATCGGCCCGTGCCCCCTAGGATCGATGCGCAACCAGTAGGGGAGCGGCTATGCAATTCTCAGCAAGTTCGGTCATTCAGTTTGGCTGGGAGACGTTCAAGAAACGGCCCTGGTTTTTCATCGGTGCGGCGGCTGTCTTGGTGCTCCTCTACGCCGTTGCTGGCGCTATCACGGGCGGGGTCAATGCCGCCTTCGGCGGCTCGTCCGGCGACGAGACCCTTGCGGGGAAACTTGTCAGCTATGCCCTCGGTGTGTTGATCAGCATGGGCGCCGCGGCATTTTTTCTCGCCGCCCATGATCGTCCTGAGACGGTCGAGCTCGCTGCACTCTGGCACCCCCAGCCATTCTGGAAATATTTGGGAACCTCTCTCCTTGCCACATTGGCGGTGGGCATTGGGCTTCTGCTGTTCATCGTCCCGGGCCTTGTCGCCATGGTGTTGTTCATGTTCTCGCCATTCCTGGTGATTGATCGCGACCTTGGTCCCATTGAAGCGCTGAAAGAAAGCGTGCGCCTGACCGAAGGAAACAGGTGGCCGCTTCTGGGCTTCCTTCTTCTTCTGATGCTGATCGTTTTGGCCGGTACGTTGGCGCTCGGTGTAGGTCTGCTGGTGGCCATACCAGTCGTGAGCCTTGCAATGGTCCATGCCTATCGGCTGATGTCGGGTGGAGCTGCGCAGGGCGCACCAACGGATGCGCGGCTCAATAATTGAGCCGGCGTGCCGGGACCTCTTGGAGAACGCCCTAAGGGCAGTTCGCTGCCCTTAGGGCTACTCCGCTGGGACCAGGGGATCGCTGTCCGCTTTGTCCATTTGAGCGGCGTTGCGCGTATTGCGATAGACGAACTCCGTCGCAGGCCTAGCCGCTTCGTCTTTGCCTAGCTTCACCATTTCGGCGTGATAGGGCGAGAGCGAGCATGCGGGATCGGTGTTTCGCGGATCTTTCGTGATGGCCATAGCTTGGCAGCGGCAACCGCCAAAATCGACTTCGCGGAAAGCGCAAGACTTGCACGGCTCTTTCATCCAGTCCGTGCCCCGGAAGGCGTTGAATGCATCTGAGCCGATCCAAATCTCGAGCAGTTTCTTGTCCTTCACAGTGTCGAACTCAAGCTCGGGAATGCTCTCCGCCGCGTGGCAGGGAAGGACCTTGCCGGCGGGCGTGATATTCATGAAACCTTTGCCCCAGCCACCCATGCAGGGCTTTGGCCGCTTGGCGTAATAGTCCGGCACGACCATATCGATTGTGAGCACACCTTTCAGGCGCTCGCGGGCCGCCTCGACATATTCTATCGAGGCTAACGTTTCCTCATAAGTGGGCAGGAGCGCCGAGCGGTTGACGAAGGCCCAGCCGTAATACTGCGCGTGCGCGACTTCCAGGCGCTGTGCGCCGAGCTCGACGGCCATGTCGATATAGCGCGGCACGTTGTGGATGTTGTGGCGGTGGATGGGCGCATTGATCGTGAGGGGCATGCCAAGTTCGGTCACCCAGTGCGCGACCTCCAGCTTCTTCTTCAGCGCACCAGGATAGGCGCCAATACGATCTGCGCCCGCTGGGTCGACGTCCTGAAATGAAATCTGAACGTGATCGAGCCCGAGCTCCTGCAATTTCTCGAGGCGCTCGCGTTTCAGATTGACGGCCGCCGTGATGAGGTTCGTGTAGAGGCCCGCGTCGGCTGCCGCCTTGACGATCTCTTCGAGGTCCTTGCGGGCCGTGGGTTCGCCGCCGGACAGGTGAATTTGAAGAATGCCCATTTCGCCGGCCTGGCGCATGACCGAGCACCATTCTTCCGTGGAGAGCTCGTTCTTGACACTCTCAAGCTCGACCGGGTTCGAGCAATATGGACACTGAAGGGGGCAGCGATGGGTGAGTTCCGCAAGAAGACCCACCGGGGACACGGCGCACAGTGCGGCAGCCTCGTCCTCACCGCCAACGACGCCAGCGGTCGGCTCGTCGTCAACGGCGATTCCGTCAACGTGTGCGTCTATTTTGAGGTCCTCGGTCATCTCTCTATCCTTTGATGTAACCCTTGTCGGCCAGGTCTTGCAGCAACTCTATTACGTCTTTGGCGATCACGTCGGCGGGAGCCGAATACTCCTTGGCAAGGTTCGCGGCGATGTCCTCAACGGTGCGTTCTCCATCGCACAGTTGCAGCACGGAAACCGCGACTTGGTCCGGAGTCAAAATCCGCTCCGGCGCTAAAAGCACCCACCGGTCACGTCCCGCATCATGCCGAAGCTTCAGATAGCGCGGCATGATCGGTTTCGTGTTGCCGTCGACGATAAGCCGTGTGGCGCTTCGTGTTTCCGTCATTAGGCTTGGTCCGGCACGAAGGCTCCGGGCGGAACCATGCCAGGATCGACATAGGCGAGGTAAAGCGCATCAAGCTGCGCCCACAACACATGAGTCTTGAAGCGCAGCGCGTCGAGGACGCCTTGTTGCGCTTCAGGCGTGCGCGCGTTCTGCTTCACATATTCGAGTGCGAAGTTCGCATCGCGCGGGGCTTGCGTTAGGCGGCGCTTGAAGTACGTCATCACGTCGTCGCCGATAAAGTCGTAATTCTCCAGCATGCCCGAGATACGCTCCTTGTGGATGCTTGGCGCGAACAGCTCGGTGAGCGATGAGGCCACGGCTTCCACAAGGGTCTTGTCCCGCACAAAGTTCACATAGGCCTCAACGGCGAAAACCGTCTCGGGCAGGGCGCCTTTGCGGGAAATCACATAGTCCCGGTCGAGACCAAGACCGTCGGTGAGACCGAGCCAGCGTTCGATGCCGCCTTCGTCCTCGCCGTAGCCATCGTGATCCATGATGCGGTGCAGCCATTCGCGGCGCAGCTCGCGGTCGTGGCACCGGCTCATCAAGGCCGCGTCCTTCCGCGGGACAGCAGACTGGTAGCAATAGCGATTCAGCGCCCAGGCCTGAACCTGCCCCTTGTTGAGCTTGCCGCCATGAAGAAGCTTATGGAATTGGTGCTTGTCGTGATATTGCGCGGCGCCGATCGCGCGCAGCTCTTCCTCGAGTTCCTCGGGGCTCATAATCTTGGTCACGGGTTTCCTACCTCAATCTCAATCGCAGCGTTGCCGGAGGGTCCTGCCGCGATGCGCGGCGGCCTCGTCAATTGCGAATCCTCGAACTGTCTTCGATCAGCAGCGCTTCTTCCCGGCGCCTAAAAAACGCTTTCTACCATAGTGATACATGGTGAGGCTAAACGAGAAGTCCATTGGTTGTTCATGAACACCGGCTTGAAACCGGATTAAGAACATCTGAAGCGGAATACCCCGTTTCGCGGGAGCTCGCGCATGATAAGTGTTAGTCAGAGTTTTCGTTCAGAATATCAACAATTCTTATTGCTAACGGTTTCACCACGATGGTCTCCTTAAGACAGCTGCGCTATCTCGTAGCGCTCGCGCGGACGCGTCATTTCGGCCGAGCGGCGAAAGACTGCGCGGTGAGCCAGCCGGCGCTTAGTATGCAGATCAAGGAGCTTGAGGACGAACTCCAGCTCAGCCTGGTGGAGCGCCGGAAGTCCGGTATCAGACTGACGGAGAAGGGTGAGGAGGTTGCGCGCCGGGCGCGGACCGCTCTCGCCACGGTCCGGGATCTGGTGGACTATGCGAAGGGGCAGCAGGGTGTGCTCGCTGGTGTCCTCAAGCTCGGAGCGATCCCATCTATCGCGCCATATTTGCTGCCAGCCGCCTTGCCTGCGCTGCACCGGCGTTTTCCGGCGCTGTCCTTACAGTTTCGCGAAACAATCACCGAAACGCTCGTACGCGAACTTGTCGGCGGCGATCTGGACGTTATTCTCGTTGCTCTGCCGATCGACGGTCCGGATGTGGAGACTCACCATTTGTTCGACGATGCGTTCATCCTGGCGACCAAGGCCACGCCCGAAAATGCGAACCTCAAGTCCGCAACGCCCGATATGATCCTTCAGGATCAATTGCTCCTGCTGGAGGAGGGGCATTGCTTGCGCGATCAGGCACTCTCATTTTGCCATATGATGACGCCGGATGCGCGCGAGAGCTTCGGCGCTTCAAGCCTTTCCACCATCATGCAGATGGTGGTCAACGGCTACGGCATCACCTTGCTGCCGGACATGGCGGTTTCGATCGAGGCCCAGCGCAGCGAGGGTCTTCGGCTCTTGCGGTTTGCTGCGCCGGAACCCAAGCGGGAAATCGGTCTTGCTTGGCGCAAAAGTTCGCCGCGAAAGTCCGAGTTCATGCAGCTCGGCGAACTGCTCAGCGATGTTGTGCCCGCCGCGCCAAAGGTGCACAAAAATGGAGACGGACGACGCTAAGCACCCAACTTTCTCTCCTGATGGCGGCGCTTCTCTTTGCACGGGCGGGGTTCGTGCGCGTGTCGCGTCCGGTCTCGGACTTCTATGCAGCAGGTCGGCTGATGCCGGCGTTCCTCAACAGCATGGCAATTGCCGGGTCGAGTGTGGCGGCGCTTGCGTTCGCCGGTGCCTCTGGGGCGGTTGATTTCGACTGGGAAGGGGTGAGCGTCCTTCTTTGCGGCGTGGGGGCCGGTCTCATTGTGGCGGGTCTGGTGGTCGCGCCTTACTTGCGGGCCTATGGAGGCTACACGCTTCCGGATTTCCTCGCTGAACGCTTTGGCGGGGAGACCATGCGACCGCTTGGCATTCTTGGCGTGATCCTCTGCTCGTTTCCGGCCCTCGCGGCGGTCTTACTCGCCTTCGGTCTTCTGGGGCAGGCTGTGTTCGCGCTGCCGCCGGGGATCGGCGTTGCGGCCGGCTGTTTGCTGATCTTCATGGCAACACTGATCGGGGGCATGCGATCGCTGAGCCTCTCGCAGCTCGCCTATTACATGGTGATGCTTCTAGCCGGGCTCGTGGCCGTTCTGGTCGTGCTCTGGCAGACCGGGACTTTGGTCGCCCTCGATGCGATGGTGATCGATGAGGTGGCGCCAACGCTTGGCGGGAAGGCATTCGCGCAGACGAGCCCTATCAACAGTTTCGCGCTTCTGTTCTGTCTGATCACAGGGATCGCATCCTTGCCGTATCTCTTGATGCGAAGCTTTACCGCGCCTGCACCTGAAGATGCGCGCCTCGCCTTCGTGGGCGCGCCTGTTTTCGTTCTGTTGCTGTGCGGGGCGGCGCCGGCTCTTGCCGCACTCTACGAAGCGGCCTCCGTTGCCGCAGCCGATGTGTTGTCGATGATCAGTCAAGCAGTGTTGGTGGTGGGCACGATCGCGGCGCTTCTTTCGACGGGGGCGGCACTCGCATTGTCGATCGGCAATGTGTTCTCCTACGACCTCTATTTTAAGAGCTTGCGACCTGAGGCCCCGGTGAGCAGGCAGCTTCTCTTAGCGCGCCTCAGTGTGATCGTCGTTACCGCCTTGGCGAGCGGAGCCGCATTGGCCTGGCCGAGGGGGGTTCTCATGGGCACGGCAGCTGCGTTCTCACTGGCGGCAAGCGCATTCCTGCCCGTTCTTGTGCTCGGGCTGTGGTGGAAGCGGCTCAGCAGTGATGCCGCGGTCGCGGGCATGATCGCGGGGCTCGTGATCTGCCTCTACTACATGGTGGCCCCCCATACGATCCCGTTCCTCTTTTACGATTCGTCGAGTGTCTTGTCGGACGCAACCCAGGCGCGAGCCGCCGCCTATGAGGCCTTGCGTCACGACTACTATGTGGCGAGAGATCCTGCGTCTCAGGCGGTGGTCTTTGCTCAATGGCAGGCCTCGGTGCGCCCGATCGCCAATTGGCTCGGCGTTCACGGAGCGTTGGCTGGCGTTTTCGCCGTACCCGTTGGCTTTCTCGTCACGATCCTTGTGGGCGCGTTCACGTCCGCGCCGTCCAGGGATGTGCAGAGTTTCGTCGAGGCCCTACGGGTGAAGGCCGCCGCGCAGGCTGGCTAGTTCGAAGAGCTGGTTATTGCTGGCGGGGGCGGTCCACCTAGTAGACGGAAGCTGTCGCGGAAGCTCAACGCGTCGATGCTCTTGGCGTGTTTCTTCGGCCCAGCCGAGATGATCATGTAGATGCGGTCGCCATTGGCAACGAGCGTGATCAGGTGATTGAGCTTGCCCCGATCGTCCTCGGCCTTGGCCTCAAAGCCAGGGCGCCCGTTGATCTTGATCGGTGTTTTGGTGCGCACCTTCGTGTCGCTGCCTTTGGCGTAGGCATCCACAACTTTTTTGAAATAGTCCTGCTTGGGCGGGTTGGGCGCGCGGCCTTCCGGATACTCGAACACGACGACACAGTAGACGGTGTCCTTGCCGGTCTTCACTTTGTAGTCGTGCTGAAGCAGGGGGTTCTGGCCTGCAACGGGTGTGCTGACGGGCTTTGGCCGCTCCGTGATTCCTGGAAACGAAGCTACGAAGCCGTGGTCGGAGAAGTGGAACTCCCGCCACCGCGGGTCTTCAGGAACGCTTCCTGCGTCCGCCGCATCTTCGGCGTAGACAGATCCCGTGGAAATCAGGGTCGCAAGCGCGGTGCCTAGCGTGGCCACGGCGATCAGGACATAGACGCTGCGTGTGAGACGTCGAAGAGACATCGCCAATCCTCAAAGAAATAGATGCATGATTGAAAGAAGCCGTGGACCATAAAAAAGTGGCGACCGCAAGAGGCAACGGTGATGTCGCTCCACATTGTCGCCTTCTAACAAGGCCTAGGCTGTCTCCGCGCAGAAGGCCAGAGCCATTGCTGCGAGAACTTTGCCAAGCCTGCGACGCATCGGTTGCAAACCGCAGCCTTTCGGGGCCCGCTTGCCAGCGTGAGCCGATGCTCATTCCTTAGTTTTGTCGGCATCGTACCAGCGGAGCCGGGCCAGACCTCTCACACTAGGTCGCGTCGTTGCCCAAGGCCCGGCGATACATGGCCTCCACATCTTGCTTCAGAGCGCGCCGGGATTGAGCCCGCAAATAGAGCATGTGACCGCCTGCATAGTTTTGGATCTCAATGGGACTGACTCCCTTCAGCGGCGGAAGTTGTCCGACGAGATAGACGGGCACCGAGTAAGGTGTGATGAGGTCGGTGTAGCCTGAGGCGATGAACACTTCGAGGTCGCGATTGGCCGCGCGTGCGTCCTGAATGTCCTCGATGACCCCGGCATAGCCTTGTCGCGTCGGGCTCGTGCCGTAGTCCCATTTGCCGCTAGCCTTCCTGTTCAGCAGTTCGAAGCTTTCGTCGGTCTTGTAGTCCAAGTCTTCCTGAGCGTAGCGCACGAAAGCCGAAGTCCAGAGCGGCGCGGTGGCATCGAGCACGGGATCGGGGCCACGCGGCCACGCACTCGATGGGTGCGGGTCGGGTCCGCTGACGCTGCCGTCATAACGGCTCAAGAGCTGGCCGCCGGCACGGTCGAATTCCTTGATGAAGAGAGATGAAGGTATGCGGGCGAAATACTGCTCCACTTTCTTGAGCGGCAAGCCCGTGAGTTCCGCGACTTTGCCGCTTGCTGTTTCTCCGCCGTTCTCAATGCCTGAGGCAAGGGCCATAAGATAGTCGGTCATGGCGTAGCGCTCGACGTCTGCCAACGCCGCCTTGAGCCCGTCACGCGTATCGATGCCGTCGCGCTCCATTTTCACCGCGGCATAAGAGGGCAGGCTCAGCGCCCATGGCAACGGATAGAAATCATCGCCCGATAGAAGCGCGAATTCGAGCGCTGGCGAGACAAGGACAATGCCGTTTGGTGAGACACCGCCTGTCTTCTGTAGGCGCCGTGTGATCAGAGCCGCGCGGAAACCGCCATAGCTTTCGCCCGCGATGAAGACTGGGGAGGCCATGCGGCTGTTTTTGGTGAGATAGAGACGGATGAATTCGGCGAGGGACTCAGCATCCTTCTCAACGCCCCAGAAGTCAGACTCGGATTTGCTGCCCGTCGCACGGCTATAGCCGGTTCCCACGGGGTCGACGAAGACGAGGTCCGTAAAATCGAGCCAACTCGCATCGTTCGCTACGAGGCGCGGCGGGGGTCCAATCAGTGCGCCTGTCTCCGTCGTCTCGACAACTTTCGGCCCCATGGCGCCAAGATGCAGATAGGTGGAGGCCGCGCCGGGTCCGCCATTGAAGACGAACGTGACGGGTCGCCCGGTGTCCGTGGGGTCCTTGACGTAGGCGACATGGAATATCTCGGCGGTGGGCTTACTCTTGCTGTCGCGCGTCTCGAACACTCCCGCGACAGCACGATAGGGAACGGTCTTTCCATCTAGTTCCAGCGTGTGCGAGGTGGTCGAGTTTGGCGGCAAGCGCCGGCGGACCTCAGTTTTCTCCGCCTCGGACTTTGCCTCGGCGGAGTCCTCCCTCTGGGCTGTGTCTTTGTGCGGAGTTTCGGAGGCTTTCTCTGTGACTTGCGCCTTGTCGGCGGCATGAGTGTCTTTGGCAAGCGCTGTGGAGGGCAGGGCGGCAGATGCGAAAAAGGCCGCATAAGCTAAGAATACACCGGCAGAGGCGGTGTTGATGGCGTGGCGCAAGGCAGTGGTCACGATCGCTCCTTCGTTGGCCCTTCGGGATCATGCGGGAAACCAAAGGAAAAGTCTCTTCTAACGAGAACTTAACGGACATGGGGGCGGTCGTAAGGCAAGGCACCTTCAGTCACGAAGCTTTGACCTTGACGGTGCCATCTTTGCGGGCCAAGCAAACGCCGATGGTCCGAAATCTCTTCGTTCTGGCGATCTTGCCTCTCGCGCTGTGTGCCTGCGCCACCCGTGGTGACGTGGAGGCAGATCGCGTGGCGCAGGAGGACGCATTCAAAGCTCAAGACGATGCCGCATGCCGGGCTGCCGACAAGAAGGCCGGCACGCCCGCTTATGATGCTTGCCGTCAGGAGCTCGCCACGCGCCGTGCGCAGAAGGCGGAGATCGACTACCAAAAAGCGCGCGATTTCGATCGGGTGTTGGGCGGACTGGACAATCTTTAGGCGCTGGTAGACCTGACCGGCGGGCGAATGCGTTGCGTCACTATTGGCCGCGCGCCCTTTGACCGCTAAGCTAAATGCCATCGGAGAGCGGATAGCCTGTCGTTTCGACGTGTTCTGGCATGGGATTTTAGGGTATCCGTGGAACACAGCGGGCTCCCAGGTCTGTGGGATATGGTTCGGCGCAGCGTGGGAGAGTGCGCTTTGCCAATAAGCGCTTAGGCGAGACGCCAACTTCAGTGTTTCCGTTACCGAGTAGGGTTTGCTGCGATTGCAAACCTTGATGTGGCCTGGCTACCGCCGTCAATTCGGAGATTGGCCGGGTGCTAGGTGGGGCCAAACGGCATGGGCAGTCCGATGCGCAAGAGACGTGCCTGGTCGACATTGGACGAGGACGCGGAGTCTCAAGAGAGCGCCGCGTTCGAAGCCTCTGTTGCAGCCGCCAAGGACACCGCCGCAAAGTCCGGCGCCTTCCTTTCAAGCGTCAAGGAAGATCTGTCTGACCACAAACGCTGGCTGCGTGCCCAAAGCGCGGCCGTGGAGAAGGATCGGCAGCGCCACGAGCGGTGGGTGGAGCGTCAGCGCGACCGCCGGCTCGCGAACGCCAAAAAAGAGCGCATCAGCCGCCATCGCCGCGTGATGCGGGCGCGGGCCCTAAACGCGACACGGCAATCGATCTCAGATCTCGTCCTGTTCGTTCGCTCTTGGATTGCATTCGTCTTCGGCAAGCTTGGAGAGGGTCTCAGACGCGCTGAGGGATCGATTGGCCGCGGCATCTCATTTGTTGCGCGCAAGGTCGGGCGGGGCTGCAGCTCTGTGGGCCGAAAGATTGCAAACGGCTTTGCCTTTGTCGGACACCAAATCGCTCAAGGCGTGCGGTGGACTGGCGCGTTGCTGGGTGTGGCCGAAAGCGGGGCGGGTAAGAGCGTTTCGGCGGGGGCCTCGTGGAGCGGCGCGAAAGCCATAGCCTGGGCGCGCGCAGGTAGGCACGCGCTGGCGTCCGGATCGTCTGCGGCAGCCTCCGAAACCCGAAAGCTCTCTCGCATGGCGGGGGAGGCCATCGGCGGGGGGCTTTCAGCAACCGGCAGCAAAGCGACCGAGCTCGCATCAGCTACCGGTCGAGGTGTTGCGGGCGGGGCATCCCGCGCGACCGCCAAGGCCTACATAATCGGCACCACAGGCAAACAAGGCCTGGCCCGCGCCTATGCCTGGACCAAGTCGCGCGCGGCCGCGATCTCACCGCAAGTCTACATGCGGGTCGCAAAACTCGGGCGCTGCGTACAATCCTTCGCGCGCGCTCGAACCGCCGCGCCAAGCTTAAGCCTGGCTGCGAGGGACCTGCCTTCGGAACACGCCGTGCGACCGCACGCGGGCGAGCTTCAGGTCGCTTCGGTCCATGTGATCGAGGTGTATGGCCCCCACAAGGACGGCGCGGAACTCTATGGCAAGCCTGCCAATGAGCCATGGACGCCGGTTGCTGCTCCGGTTCACGAGAGGCTTGAGGACCATGACACCACGCTAAGCGAGGCTGAAGCCACAACCGCGCTACAGGGCGCTCCGGCAGAGGCCAAAAACGCGCTATCATCTTCAATACAAGGCGGCGGGGCTGTTGGCGGAATGGCGCTTGCGGCAGGGCTTGCCGACACCATGCGTGCAGGTTCGGGGCGCGGCGGGCTTTGGCTGCGGAGGCAAACGGCCCGTGCCCTGGCCTTTGTTGGGGCTTTGCCATTCAAGAAATCCGAGGCTTGGGGCAAAGCCTTTGCCTGGGCTAATAAGGAGACACTTGCGAGCGCGAAGGCTCGTGCGCAAGCGGCGTCCGAAAACTGGGCGACAACGAAGGGTCTGAGTCTCAGTCAGATGATGATCATCGTGGGTGCGGTCTTTCTGGTCTGTGGCGGCCTCCTGATCGGGGGCGGCCTCCTGATGCGCGCGAGCTCCGGTCCCGCGGTCGCGGCCGCAGATCCTGTTGAGACGTTTTCGGGAATCACATGGCTGTTCGAGGACCCCGATCTACCCTTGCCTGAGCGGGCTGTGTTCACCTTGTCAGGCACGCCGCGGGCATTTCTCATCAACGGGCTTTCGATCCGTGGCGTGAATAATTCCGATGAGCCTCTGACCGGGCTGGAAGGTGTGTTGAAGCCTGACATCCAGCGTCCCGAGCTCAAGCTCTCGCTGAAGCTGGACGAAGATACGCACGCGAACCATCCGAGCGCGGATGGGGCCGAGAGCGTCGCGGTCGCAGCGGTGCCGAAGAACACAGTGCCGCCGCACGCATCCTTCCGCCTGATCTTCCCATTTCCGGCCGAGGCCAAGGGTGATCAGGACGGTATCTCCACCGATGAACTTTTCGAATCCTATGGAGGTTTGCTGTTGAAGCTGCGTTACGAGACCGAGGGCACGGAGAAATCAGTGATCCAATATCTCGCACCGGACTTGCTCAAAGCACAGCTTGACGAAGTGCCTGGGCAAGTGGGCGATTCTTAGGCGGCCCTCAATGCGGCTCTAACGGAACGAAAAACCGCCGCAGTCGAGCCTGAAGGCGCGGCAGTTCCTCCCCTGGACACAGACATTATAACGATTGCAGCAGGCGGTCGTGCATCCGACAATTTCCGAGTTTGCGCTGAGCGCCCTGGCCGCGCAGACATCGTTGCAGGACTGCAGCCCGCTGCGGCATACGCGCAAGGATTGGCTGCCGATCGTGCAGGCATTTGGCGTCGGCTTCAAAGACTGGAGCGGCGGCGGATCTTGAGCGTGGGACGTGCTTGCCACAATGAGAAGTCCAAGCGCGAGCACAAAAATCCGTGTCATCTGAGCTGCCACCCTGCTGGTAAGTCTTTTCATTTTCGCGCGATGAGGTCGTGAGGCCGCAAAGCCACGCGACTGTAGCTGGCCCGCATCATAGGGGCCATGGCGGACAATTCGAAACCCCCACGGGCAAATTGGCGGGATCATGGCGCGAAATCGGTTTTGAGAATGTGAACGGTCCAGGCAACGCTCTGTGTAAGCCATGAGCAGGCGATTTCCCAAACGGCCATTTGCAAGAGCTTGGTGTCTGCCGCCGCATGCCGGTTGCCTTGTGAGCCGCACGCACGTGGCAAGGCTTTTCACACTGGGCATTGTCAGACAAACCTGAACGAGCGTGCGAGGGGTGCTGGTCTGAAGCGTTCAAGCCGCCAACTGACGCCATTCCGCGAATGCGGCAGCGCGGTTCTGTTTGAAGATGTCGCGGGGGTTGAGGTGACGGTCGTGGTTGAAGTGATTGTGAATCGAGGCGTGAGCGGCGGCAAACTTTTGGAGGGTCTCTATGTTCCTGAACTTCGCCATCGCTCGTTCTCGTCGTCGGAACGGCTGGTGGGAATTTTCAGCTCGATTGTTGAGCCATCGACCACACTCCTGATCGGCAGCATTGCCGATGACTTTCATCGCTGATCGGTAAGAGCGAAGCCGGTCGGTTACAATTGATCGCGGTCGGCCGTAACGCTTCATCGCACGCTTTAGGAATTCTAACGCAGCTATGCGATCTCGCCGCTTCGTCACAAAGACCTCAAGCACTTCGCTTTCGTGATCAACCGCACGCCAGAGATAATGCGTCTCTCCATTGATCCTGACGAAGACCTCGTCCAAGTACCAGCGCCATTGTGAAAACGACCGACGATGAAGGCGTCGTTTCCTTATCTCGTTGGCGAACATCGGACCGAAACGGTTCCACCAGAACCGTACCGTCTCGTGACAGATGTCGATGCCCCGCTCAACGAGCAGATCTTCGACCTGCCGCAGCGACAGCGGATAGCGGACATACATCATCACCGTGAGGCGGATCACCTCGGGCGAGCTGTTGAAATAGCGGAAGGGATTTCGCATCGCCGGAGGCTAGAAAACCTCGCCAGGTGGCTCAAGCCGATTTACTCTGACAATGCCCTCGGGCGGACTGTTGAAGTAGCGGAAGGGATTGCGCATCGCCGGAGGCTCAGAAACCTCGCCAGGTGGCTCAAGCCAATTTACTCTGACAATGCCCTCATTCGTCCAGTTCTTGAACCCGCATCTTTGAGATTGCTTGCGCCGCCTTCTGGCGATTGCCTTCAATGGCTATCTTCGCAAGCAGTTTGTCGGCGGTCTCAAAGTCTTTTGCCTGGCAACTCACGTCTATGATGTAACAAATAGCGGCATCTCGATGGTCGTCTCGCTCAATCGCGAATGCCTCTCTTACTGCGTCACTAACAAGCTCCGCGTACTCCTCACGGGCCTTCTGTCGCTTCCCTGGGTCGGAGAAGGCATCGATGTACCTAGATGCGTCCAAGCATTTGAGTTCTACGTCGAGCGCAACAATGCCAACGTCATTTTCGCTGATCTCTTCTTCGGCCGCGATATTCATCCGAATAGCCTTTGCTCAGTACCGGCGCCAGTAACGGCGCGCCCGGCGTCGTAAGTACCGTCGCGGCACTCGGTAAACTGATCAGCCCCTTTTGAGTGGTCCAGTTTGATTGTTAGTGCATGGGCGGCCTTTGGTCTATTGGGACGATGGTCTCCGGGGCCGGCGGCCGGTAGCCCAGCGCACTGTGTGGTCGTTTGTTGTTG
>Ga0316192_10000474_pt1 | contig 29499 bp, 31 predicted proteins | sample MerIslwburrow_MG_FD_204931 | JGI IMG/M metagenome (GOLD analysis project Ga0316192, IMG submission 204931) | Coastal sediment microbial communities from Maine, United States - Merrow Island worm burrow | ecosystem: Environmental > Aquatic > Marine > Coastal > Sediment | place: USA: Maine...
TGGTGTCGGCTTCCTTTTGTTTGCTGTCAAATGAGCTACTCAAATCAATTAGATTTTCGCAAAGTGCTAAGGTGTCGGCATTGGGTTTGACACTTTCTTCAGCGACCACGCAATTAATAGTGGTAAAAAACAGTGATAACACAAGAAAGTTTAGAATTTTATTTTTCATTATTGAATACCTCCACTCAATGTCCATGGAGCTCTCATGGGTTGGTTGATTAGTCGATTGGCTTCGTCGTCATTAATGAAAACTTGTTTGATAGGGTCATACTGTAATGAACGGTTAAGGCGTATGGCGGTAATCCCCATATTCACCACAGTGGTGGAACGATGCCCGTTGAGTTCGTTCAGAGCAAATTTATTCCGAGTTTTCACGGCATTGTAAAAATCAGATTCAATAGGTGCAGGGTCGGGTAAGGATTTGGCAATTTGCATTAGATTTTTGATGGTGGACTTCATGCCTTTAAAAATTTTACCATTGGGTCCTTCAATATAGGCGGCACCTTCCATACTGTTATTGCCATCTAAAATTATTTCACAGCCATCTGCGTATTTGTAGTAAATTTTTCGCCAACCTTTAACCGCATCGGGATCTTGATCGTCTGTATCCACTTCCACTGATACAGGGCTGGTGTTGTCTTTACCCAAATAGTATTGAACAGGATCGATATAGTGCATTCCCATATCGCCCAATCCACCACCATCGTAATCCCAGTAACCACGGAATGAGCGATGAGTTCTATGGGGATGGTATTCTTTTTCTGGGGCAGGGCCCAACCAGAAGTCGTAATCAAAGTGTTGGGGAACACGTGTTTTGGGTAGGTTATATTTTCCGCTCCATTGGTCTATTTTCCAATTAAAACCGGTGTGGCCACTTATAACAACTTTTAGAGGCCAACCGAGTATGCCACTATCTACAATTTTCTTTAGGTTTTTCACTGTAATCCCAGTTCCATAAAAATTGCTCATTTATCTGTACCAAGTATTGATACGGAAGATAGTGCCATTTTTTTTACAAGCAGCTACCATTTTTTGCCCTTCACCAATGGTACGCGACATAGGTTTTTCACACCAAACATCCTTGCCGGCTTCCGCAGCAGCAATAGCGTGTAGGGCATGCCAGTGGGGAGGAGTAACTACAGAAATAATATCCAAATCGGGTCGCTGCAACATTTCTCTAAAATCAGTATAAGTGTCTACCTTGTGACCATTTTTTTTGCATTCTTCTAGTCCCCCATTGAGTTGTTTGGTATCTACATCACAGATAGCGGCTATTCTTCCTGGGTACTTCATATGACCACGGGCCATGCCTCCACAGCCAATGATCCCACGGGTGAGTTGATTGCTTGGAGCAGTGATTCCATGGTTACCTCTACCCAGAACATGGCTTGGTACGATACTGAAAGCAAATGCCGCCGCAGCAGAAGATTTTAAAAGAGTTCTTCTGCTGATTTTCTTTTGAGACATGTATCTTCTCCTTTACAAAAAATAGATTTCTACTCTAGTTTAGTATACACATTTGCTTAAAAAAATATGTCGATTTTAAGTAAAATCGATGAAAAAGTTATGAAAATTGACGTGTATTCACCTTGTGGGGGTGCATCGTATTTTTTTCCAATCGGGTGTTTCATCGGCGTTAAAAACAGGAGCAGAATGCGTCTGATTCCATTCGAGTAAAGGAGTTGTTGGGTTAACGAGTAGGGGGAAGTCAACAACATCCAGTGCTGGAATATCCCGATGATGATCTGTAAGTAGGCCCACTTCTGATCTATTTAGACCTCTGTTTTGAGCGTCATTGAGTATCATCTCTGCTTTTCCTTTTCCTCCACATTGGGGAGATGAAAGTTTGCCGGTATACAGGCCACTTTCTCTGCCTAATTGCGTGCTCAGTGAGGGTTGAGAAGCACCTAATAATATTGCTAAAGGATCTACAATGAGATCCATACTCATGCTGGCCAATGAGAAGGAAAAAGGGGGTAAAAGATTAGTGCGAATATCTTTAACTAGGCGGTGTTTTGTCCAATTTTCACAATACTGATCATATTTTTCTATTTTTTTATTGTGGAGAATATTGGCTAAAGCGGGTCGGATTTTAGGACGCTGACCGCTGATGGCCCAGAAAGCAATGGATAAACCATTTGCCCAACCTTTCAAGCCCAGCTGATTCAAAAAAGCGGGTAGAAAGAGGGGAAAGCTGTCATAGGGCAGTAGGGTTTTGTCTAGATCAATATAAAGGTGTTTTAGATTCATTTCATTCGTTTAGGCTGTTTTGATGTTGATTTATTGTATATATTTTGACCGCTTGGTAATAGAACTTTAATAAGAGGAGAAAGAAATGAATCCCTGGATATTTTTTCCTGCCATTGGAGCTGTAATTGGTTATTTTACTAATTTTTTAGCTGTAAAAATGATTTTTCGTCCCAGAAGTCCCTTCATGGGTGTTCAAGGGCTAATTCCTCGCCGTCGCAGAGATTTGGCTGAAAAAATTGGCGAAACGGTTTCCACTCATCTTGTAACGAAAGAAGATTTACTCAAACAATTTCCTATGGAAGAACTGGAAAAAATGTTTTCAGAAATCGTAGGTCAAAAAGTGGACGATTTTATCGATCAAAAATTCATGAGTTTTAATCCGATGATAGCAGCTTTTTTAACGGATGATTTGAGAAAAAAAATACGCAATGGCGTGATAGAAAAAATGCAAGAAATCCTTCCTGAAGTAGAAGATAAATTATTAAGTGGGATAGAAAAAATTGATATGAGAGCCCTGGTTACTGAAAAAATTCAGGGTTTTGATGTGCAAAAATTGGAAGATATTATATTAGCTATTTGTAAAAAAGAATTAAGAGCCATTGAGATTTTAGGTGGTGTTCTTGGTGCTTTGGTGGGTTTGATACAGTATTGGTTGGTGTCTCAAAATTATATTGATATTTAAAATTTATATCTCTTTAAATTCAAGCTATTTTTGTGATGTTAAAGATCTGGTTTTTTTGTGAAGAAGACATGAATAAATATTCTTATAGGTAACTTACCAATAAGTTATCGGTTGTCGGTGAGTTTTCTAAAAAAGGTTATGACGAACATCCTTTGTTAAATATAATTATTCAAAATAACATAACTAATAATTTTGCTCTCTCTGTTTAAACCACACAAAATTCTGCGTTATAGTTTGTGTTTAATTGTATATCGTTAGTGGATGAGAAGATTTCACAAAATAAAAAACGGACCCCGAAAGGTCCGCCCCGTAATGTGTCTTATTGTTCGGTTGTATGTCTTAAGCTGTTTTTTTGAAGTGTATGCCGTTATGAGTTACTTCGGCAATGAAGTGGTCGCCCTTTAAGATATTTTTGTTGAGTATTTCATCGCTGAGTGGATTTTCTACAAATTTTTGAATTTGACGTTTTATTTCCCTAGCGCCAAATCGTTCGTTGAATCCCAGTTCCACAATTTTTTCAGCAATGCTGCTGTCAAATGTGATGTAGAAGCCATTTTTTTGGATGCGGTTTTTCATTTCATTTAAAAATTTATTTGATATTGAAAGACAGTTGCTTTTACAGAGGTTGTTGAAATGTACGGTATTGTCTATGCGATTGAGGAATTCAGGTGAAAAAAAATCGTGAAGAGCGCCAGTGACAATAGCTTTGTGATCTTTTTTTTCAATGGACTTCCCCGTCACACGGGAGAAGCCGGGGCCATTTTGGCTACGGATACTGTCTTTTAATCCTAAATTTGATGTCATGATAATAACGCAGTCATTGAATGAAACCGTTTCCCCTTGACTGTTGGTGAGACGTCCTTCATCGATAATTTGTAACAACATATGATGTACTTTTGTGTCGGCTTTTTCAATTTCATCAAAAAGTACTACGGCCTGTTTCATATGACTTACGGCCTTTGTGAGAACGCCGCCTTCTTCGTGTCCCACATAGCCTGGTGGAGACCCAATGAGCTTGGCGCTTTCGTGGCCTTGGCTGTATTCACTGCAATCGATCCGTATTAATTTTTTATCATCGTCAAATAAAATATTGGCTAATGATTTTGCCAATTGCGTTTTTCCTACACCGGTATTGCCTACTAACAAAAAAGAACCCACAGGTCGTTGATTATCATTGATCCCTATAAAGGCTCTTTTGAGACTGTGACAAATAGACTGAATCGCTTTATCTTGACCAATCACTTCTTTTTTCAACTGTTCTTCAACCGTTTTTATGGGAATATCTTTGAATGTGCTGGTTTGAGTTTTCATCGATGGGGGAGTTGTACTTGTTTTCAAGCTGACTTTGGAGATGTGCAGATGAGGATTAACCTGAAGGCAGAGTTGATATAGATCCTCATTCATTTCATCCATCATCATGGGGTCTGAGTGATTTTGTAGAGCTTCAAGATGGGGTTTGATTTGTTCATGATATTCGGGAAAACAAGCTTTAATCAAACCTATGATATATTGATTTTTACTGATTCCGTTAGTTTTATCAATAAAATGCATAAGATCATGTTCAGAACAGCTTTTTACTTTTATAAAAATGTCCAAAGGTTCATAGAATTTTAGGTAAATTTTACTGTTTTCTAATTGCATAACTGTTTATCGGATCAGACGGGGTTGGGGCTTGATAGGGCTTATGTCTAAGATTGATTTTTTTGTTTTTAATTATGATATTGCACTCGACACAAATCGTTAAATAATTTAGATTTACGAAGAATTAGAGACATGTCATTGGCTGCTAGAAAGGATACGACAAATGTGTGTGGGGAATGTATGACGACCTAGTACCTCATATTCCACTTGAGTTTCGTTGTAGTAAAGCGGTAACTTTGGGGGTTTTTGATGGTGTTCACAAGGGCCACTGTGAGATTCTTAAAAAGTTACATCAGATTGACCCTAATCATGGGTTGGTGATCACTTTTAAGACACATCCTGACGAATTTCTTTTTGGCCGAGACGTCAATTGGATCTGTTCTCACCAGCAACGGTTGGATTACCTTAAGGAAGCGGGAGCCGCTCATGTTATTGAATGGCCCTTTGATAAGTCCCTTGTTGAAAAGTCTGCCACGGATTTTGTTCAACAATATTTTTTGCAAGAATTAAACTGCCCTCATGTGGTTATGGGTTACGATTTGCGTTTTGGTAAAAATGCGCAAGGTAATTATCAATTTTTAAAAAACAATTATTCTAATGATCTTAAACTTTCTTTGATCGAGCCTTTTGAATTTGAAAGAGAGGTTGTGAGTTCCACAAGAATTCGTGAGATGATATTGTCTGGAGATATGAAGAGAACTCAACATATGCTAGGCCGACCCTTTTCAACAAGAGGAACGGTAGTTAAAGGTTTTTCTCGAGGAAAAAAGCTGGGCTTCCCAACTGCCAACATCAAACCTCATAAAGATATTATTTTACCTCCTCATGGTGTTTATGCGGTAGCTATGATATATAAAGGTAAACGTCACCAATCGGTCGCCAATTTAGGTTTGAGGCCTACTTTTGTTAACGATGATTCACCCTTGTTAGAGGTCCACGTTTTGGATTATGATGATAATCTTTATGATCAGCAGATTGATATTGAATGGCAACGATTTATTCGGCCAGAAAAAAGATTTTCAGATCAGGAAGAATTAATCACACAGATCAATAAAGATATCAAAGAGGTTCGTGATGGCACGTCATAGTTATTCAGCTTCTGTAGAAGACGAAGGTATGAGTGTACAGGAATTTCTTGAAAGCCGTGGCATGCTTCAAAAAGAAGTTGTTAAGTTGTTTGAAAAAGGTAAAATTTTTTTAAATGGTGAAGGGCTTGAGTTGTGGACGGCAATCACGGCATCAGATGTTGTGAGTGTTAATCATTCGAAAAGAAAAGATTTTAATAAAGATCAGGTTTTAGAAGAGAAAGAAATTGAAATACCTGAAATTCTTTATGAAGATGAAGATATTATTGCCTACAATAAACCCAGTAATGTATTAGTCGTGGCCGATAGAAATGATCTTAACACAGGTTTACTGGGTGCCTTACGACGCCATAATAATTCCCCTTCTGGCCCACCTTATCTTTTACACCGCTTGGATAGAGGCACTTCGGGTGTGTGGATAGTTGCCAAACATACAGAGGCCAAAAAACATATCAACCAACAGTTTGTTGACAACCAAATTTATAAACAATACCGTGCTATTGTTCAGGGCGTGTTTTTTGATAAAGAGGGTGAGATCAACGAACCCATAGGAAAACACCCAAAACACGGCACAAAAATGATTGTGGGTAAAGGTAAAGAGGCCAGTAGTCGTTATAAAGTACTGCGTCAGTTTCGGCATTATGCCGTGGTACGTGTGTGGCCCACAACAGGAAGAACCCATCAAATACGCGCTCATCTCCAACACCTAGGTCATCCTTTATTGATTGATGAGTTGTACGGTGGAATGGCTGAGTTTTTTCTCTCAAAAATCAAACCGAAATACAAAACAACCCATAAAAAGTTAGAAAAACCATTAATTTCACGTTTAACACTACATTGTGAGGCTATGGAATTGTCTCTTCCGTCTTTGGCCTCTACAATAAGAATTGAATCTCCTTTGCCAAAAGATTTGGCAAGGCTGGAAAGGAATTTTCAAAATTATGACAAGTAAGTTGATCAGTGACAGTTTGTATAAAACGCTTATTATAAAAGAATTGGATAGGAAAGAAGCTCTGGATCAACTTCTTTCTAAAGTATTACAAAGTAAAAATGTAGGAAATCCTCAGCAAGTCACCCGTGTTATTAAGGATCATGAAGAAAACCTTACCAGCGGCATTGGTTCAGGTATTGCTGTGCCTCATGTACGTCATGAAGATATTTCAAAGATAACGGTTGTTTTTGGTTTGTCAAAAAATGGTATCAGTTGGATGTCTCCTGATTATGCACCGGTGAATTTTGTGTGCATGGTATTTTCTCCTAACAATGACCCTGATCATTACCTAGAGGTGATTGGTGCTTATTTGAGTAAATTACGATCTGAAAAATTCAGAAAAAAATTACTCAAGGCCACAAAAGCTTCCGAGATCAAAGATATATGGTTGGGTCAGATGGCTAAAAAATCGAGTAATAAGTAATAGATATGTCACTTAGTTTCAAACAAGCGATTGAACGCCTAAATAAATACACTAATTACGAAAAGGAAACTCCAAAAGGAACTCAAGGTTTCGGAATTGATCCGGTTAAGGCTTTGTTGGCGCATTTGAAGGGACCTTGTCATCGTACGCCCATGATTCATATTGCCGGAACTAAAGGTAAAGGATCGACTTCTTGGTACGCTGGAGCATTACTGCATGCTACAGGGATTAAAGTAGGAGTTTTCAGTTCGCCTCATTTGGTATCTGTGTGCGAGCGTATTTCAGTGAATGGTGTTCCCATCAGTGAAGGTAAGTTTGCGATATTGGCTGAAAGAGTTCTTCAAGCAGCTGAAGAAGTACGAAAAGAAAGTAGGTTAAAGGCGACATGGTTTGACTTGATGACAGTGATGGCCATGCTGCATTTTGAAGAACAAGAAGTTATTGTGGTGGTGTTAGAAACGGGACTGGGTGGTCGTTTGGACAGTACGAATTTTTGTCAACCTACAGTGTCGGTGATCACTAAAATAGGTTTTGATCATATCAATGTTTTGGGAGAAACCTTGTCAGCCATTGCGATGGAAAAAGGTGGGATAATCAAAAAAAACATTCCTTTTGTCACCGTACAGCAAGATGAAGTGGTGATGAAGGTGTTCAGAAAACTGGCCGAGATCAACGATTCTTCTATGAGAGTTGTGGGTGAAAATATTCATGTCAATTTTGAGGGTCAAGGTGTTGATATAGATACAGGCACAGAATATTTCACATCTCTTGTTAAAAAAACAAAAGGACATTTTCAGTGGGAAAACATTGCCCTTGCTGTAGCAGCGGTTGAAATTGTAGCCAAAAAAATAGGTTTGAAATTTGGAGAGCAAGATGTTCGTTTTGTTCTCAGTACGTTAGAAATTCCTGGTCGTATGCAATCTTTAGGAGACATGTTTCTGGATTGTGCTCACAACCCACTTTCAATGAGAGTGTTGGCTCAAACCTTACTTGATTTAGAATACTCAGATGTTCGATTGATTATTGGTATGGCTAGGGATAAGCTGATTGATGAAAGTCTCAAAGTTATTGCCGCTTTTCCTGCTCATGTGTGGTGCGTGCCAATCCCATCGGAACGGAGTAAGGATCCAGAAAAGTTGGCCGCTAAAATAGAAGCCTTATGTCCCAGTGCTGAGGTTAGTGTTTGTAAAAATTTCAAAGAGGCTTTGAAACAAGCACGTCAAATAAAAGACAGCATTGATCCTATTGTGGTTACGGGTAGTGTTTATCTTGTGGGGGAAGCTCTTAAAGAGAATGTGTTAAAGGAAATCTCAAACGAATCTAAAATGTAGGGGTGCACCGATGTGTGCGCCCTACAAAATTATTTGATGGTCTTCATCTTGAGATCCAATTTTTTATTACCACGAATGATCTTGAAAGTCACGGTATCTCCGGCTTCATGACTGAAGCGGAACCATGAGTGGTAATGTTTCATGTTTTTGAAATCATTTTTACCGTCTACTTCATAGATCACATCGCCCTTTTTGATCCCTGCTTTAATGGCATTTTGACCAGTACGCGCAAACTGTCCCCAAGTCACTAGGTAACGTACTCTAAAGGCAAAGCTACTCTTTTTGAGCTGGAGTTTTTTTAATTCATCATCTTTTAGAAGGTCCCCACCAAAACCGGGTTTAGGAGTGAGGGCCCACATGGTGGGGCGCCACGAGTATTCAAGGGGAGTGACTTTTTTCCAGTTTTTAAAGGTTTTGATTTGAGTTTTGAAGGGTTTGGCCTCTCTTGTGTAATTTATCTCTACTGTACTGACGTCATTTGACAGGTGGTGTAACACATATTCCATATCACTGATTGTCAGGACATTGTGGTTGTCGATCGTGAGAATAACGTCACCACTTTTTAATCCGGCTTTGGCGGCTGGGGATGATGATGTGATGTTTTTGATTTTGTTTTGAATTAAGCTGTCCAATGTGAGCCCTAGAAGTTTGGGATCAGGATAAATCCATAAACTTTCTTTACTCCATTTGCCATCTGCTTTCATCTGGGCATGTATGGCATCGTGCACTTGATGACAGCGAATACAATTATTTTTTTTATTTTGCTGAAGGGTTTTGCTGTAAGCGGGGAAATCGTTGATATATTTTTTTGTTGTGGGGGCTTTGTATGTGGGATTTTTTTGATAGTTCTTGTGTTCTATGAGAGTGCGGTTCATCACTGTGATTAAAGACTTCATTGAAATCCACGATAGGGCATCTTTTTCATCACGGCTACCATAACGGTGATAGATTTTTCCATCGGCATTCATCAAAAAAGTGTTGAGAGTTAGATCGTAATCAAAAGAAAAAACATTCAAATCTATATCTTTCATATCAGTAATGCGCACGCAAATGTAATTTTTGGCGGCGGTAATAAATTCGCTGGGAGGAGTGACCAACTGGCCATCAAAGGAATTGCAATCCTTTCAGGGCACTCAGCGAAAGACAATGAGCAGGGGTTTGCCTTCTTTTTTAGCTTTTATTGTCGCCGTAGCTAAATCATTATGCCAAGTGAAATTTTCTTTTGCAGTAGCTGATAGAAGCAGTGCCACTATAGGTGTCATGACTAATGCCATCAAAAATAATTTTTTTTTCATTTGTGTTCATCCCCATTTTGTTTTAGTTTAAGTGTTATTGTCATTGTTTTTTGTGTTAATTCCAAGTTTTTAACTGTTCTTTCTATATTTTTTAATTTTAGAATTCAAATTGAGGATTAAAGTCCTTTATGCCGATGCGGAGATTAGAAGTGCGGTGGTTATGAAAATATCTCATGATATAAATTCAATCGTCAGTATGATTACCCAAGAATCTATTAATCTCAATAAAAAACTTATCAAGGTTGATGTTCAACAGGCGGTACAACATCAACAAAATGATGTTGTCGAAGAAGCCCTGCACGAACAGGAAATATCGGTTGATTTATACGCTTAACAACTCTTTAATTTTTTGAGTTAATTTATTTTCAAGTTCTTGATTGCTAGTGGCCGTGATGTCAATGGTGTCTCGTGGATCGTTTATTTTACATTTGTTGTAGAGTGGATCGAAGAGTTCGGTGAGTAGTACACAGGCAGCCTCTATGTACTGTGATTGTTGAATTTTATTGATGATTTTTTTGGTGAACTTTTGGCCTTTTTCTTCTTCTAGGCTTTGTGTTATCTGAATGAAACCATCAATGATGTCTTGCGAGGGGTGGCTGCCAAAATAATCTTCTACTAGGTTATGGGCGCGTAATTCTAGGGGTAATTCTACCCATATTTTAATGTGGCTTGTCATCCATTCAAATAGTGGTTTAGGAATGAGAGACTTTCCTACGTGCCGTGATTCACCCTCTACTAAAATATGCGAATTTTTTTCAGGGAGTTGGGTGATGAATTGCCAAATATGTGTCTCAAAATTTTTCTGATTACGTGGATTCAAACCTAGGCCGCCAAATCGAGAACCACGATGGTTGGCGTAATGCTCAAAATCCATAAAGGGAATATTTTCTTGTTGTGAAATTGTTCTGAGTAAGCGAGTTTTTCCTGTGCCGGAGGGTCCATAAACAGTGAGACCTTTAGCGAGAGGGGGTGTATTGTAAGCCATTTGAACTTGTTGACGGTAACTTTTGTAACCGCCTTCCAAAATGCTGACGTGATAACCTATTTGTTTGAGGATATGTGCAAAGGCTTGGGAGCGTTGTCCACCACGGTAACACGTTATTAGGAAGGGTGTTTTGAAGTTGTCAAATAGGGGATGGTGATCTAGGTAATCGGCAATGTTTCGAGCAATCAACGCGGCGGCGCGTCGTTTGGCTTTGGGTTTGGATTCTTGAATGTATTCTTTACCGATTTCATGGTGTTCGTCGTTGTTTAGAACAGGTAGGTTGATGGCGGTTGGGATGTGATCGATGTCAAATTCTTTTGGGCTTCTTACGTCAATGATTTGGCACTTATTTTCTCTTAATAATTGAGGAAGGGCATGGTGGTCTAGGATGTTTGGGATTGTTGTCATGGGGAGTGATTATATACGGTCGTGGGACGTTTTGATTTAAAAAATTCACAATGGACCGATCTACCCTTGTCTTTCTTGATTTTTTGTGTACTGATGTTAGTGGAGAGGAAACGAGATTAGAACGATTGATGCCACAGGGACGGTTGGCACGTACACATCAATCATTTCGTATATGGGACAATTGGCTATCTTTTATCGTAATACCAGCACAGGTTCGTTGATGTTGTGGTTGGATAATGGCCTTGAATCAGGGGTGAAGAATGCTGTGCTATCTAATGGCGGTGAAATCAGAAACCTAGATTCAGCCATTGGGTCAGGTTTTTATAGTTCAATGACTCATTATAGAGTTAACTTGGTTGTGAGTTATTATGATTCGGTTAACAATGTGTTGAAAGTTGTTTGGGTAATCAAGGTTCAGGTTTAGCATTTTCATCGGAAAGTCTCAGTTTAGACAATTTCAATGTCTTCCCTGATGATGAGCATTATACTTGTCTCATTGCTGACAAGGTGAAAAATGGATTGGACAGTATTGTTGTGGTAGTTTTATTACTACGGTTGTCTAGGCAGAAAACTCTCCTAAGGGTTTGATAGAAGAGATTTCTTCTTTTTTGATAATCAAACGATCGTGTTTTTTCCATGCACCAAATTTAGCTGCAAATTTCAAGTAATCTTCTTTACTTTTACCGTCTTTACCCTCTTCATGTTCATCCACATCGTTAAGAATAATATGTTTGTCAGTGAGGATGTCACATCGACCTACATAAACGAGGGGGCCATTGGTGTCGACCACCACAGTGATTCCGTGAAGTTCTCCCTTATCATGATGAAAAGTACCCATTTTTTTCTCCTGTTTGATTTATAGTATAGATTATAGCAAAAATTGTTACACTATTAAGTATGAATGTTCTGATTGCTGGGGGAAGCGGTTTTATTGGCCGCCGTTTGCAGAAGCGGTTGCATAAATTAGGCCATGAAGTGACGTGGGTGACAAGAAATCCTCACAGCCACCCTGAGGGCCAACGGACGGTATCTTGGGATGAAGAAGATCTTCGTGTGGCCATGGAACAACATCAGGCTATTGTGAATTTGGCGGGTGTTAATTTATTTGATCGTCGTTGGAATCTTGAGTTTAAAAAAAATATTAAAAACAGTCGTGTGCAATCGGTACAAAAATTAGTGAAAGCCATCAAAAACGCAAACAAAAAACCAGAGGTGTACGTTCAGGGTTCAGCGATAGGTTATTACGGTTCTCATAATAGTACAGAGGATTACGACGAAAATACCCCTGTAGGTTATGATTATTTGGCCAATACTTGCCTGCATTGGGAGCAAGCAACGCAAGAATTAGAATCGTTGGTGGAGAGATTGGTGATTGTTCGCATAGGTGTGGTTTTAGGCCGCGGAGGAGGGGCGGTAGAATCTATGGCTAAATCCTTCAAATTGTATATGGGAGGCGTACTAGGTTCAGGTGAGCAATGGGTGAGTTGGATTCATATCGATGACATTACAGCTCTTTTGGTTGAGGCCATTTTTAACAATAGTTATCAAGGTGTTTTCAATGGTACAGCGCCTAATCCTGTTACTCATCGTGAACAATGCCGTTCATTAGCTAAGGCAATGAAGCGTCCTTGCTGGTTGCCTGTTCCCCGTAGTGTGATTCGCTTGGCGTTAGGTGAGGTGTCAGATATTGTGTTGAATGGGCAACGGGTTTTGCCTGTGCGTGCATTGGATTCGGGTTTTGTGTTTGAATACCCTATAATTGACTTGGCTTTTGAGGAATTGTTTGCATAATGAAAAATAAAGTCAACATATTGATATTGACTGCGATATTACTTTTGATTACCTGTGTTTATACATATTTCTATATGTCTTATCGTAATAAAGCCGAACAACACTTCGATAGTTCTACTCTTGTTATTTATCATGAGAGTGGTCGTGGCGGTTTTTTTAATTTGTTTTATAGGCCAGCTATGTTTGTAGATGAATTGATCACAGGGTACAAAGTTGTTGTGAAATCCAGTTGGTGACAGACAGTTTTTACTTTTGAATTTTTTTCAAGAGTTTTTCTAGTTCTTCGGTTGTGGATACCGGCAAATGACAAGTGTAATTATTGCACACGTAAACAGTGGTTTTATTTTTTAACATTTTTTGCTCTTTGATATAGGGGATCTGTTCAAGGGTGGCGAAAGGTCTTTCTTTGTGACGAAAAAGAACGATGCTTCGTGGGAGATAGAACTTGTTGACACTGCGGATCAACGTTCTGGCTGTTTCGCTTTCCATTTCTCCAGCGATGACAATTTCTTGACGGGGTCCAAGGTGATAATCTAAGGCAATGGCTAGTTGGGTGTGACTCGCACCATGTTTCCTTAAGGTAATTGAAAAATCGTTCAATATGTGTACACCTTTTTGACTGAGGATTTCGTCCGCTTTGATATGACCCAATCGCAGATAATTGAGGGCAGCGATTGAATTTCCTGAGGGTAGAGCGCCATCGTAGGAGCTTTTGCGGTCGGCAATAAGCTGTTCGTCATCTGTCCCACTGAACAATAGGGCTCCATCTCCTTTGCCGAATAAGCGAGTCATGTCATTGGTCAGGCGCGAAGCTTCTTTAAGGCAGTTGGGGTCAAAATTAACTTGATAAAGATCTATGAGGCCATGAACAAAAAAAGCGTAATCGTCTAGATAACCTAGAATATTTGATTCTCCATCACAAAAACGGCGCAGCAAGCGGCCTTCTTTTTGCAGTTGTCCCAAAACAAAATGGGCAGCTTTTTCAGCGGCCTTACTAAGCCGTGGGTTGTTCAGTGCCCTTGCGCCTTTGGACAGAGCGGAAATCATTAAGCCATTCCACGCAGTGATAATTTTGATATCTTGAAGGGGATGAATGCGTTTGAAACGTTGTTCAAATAGTATTTCTTTAGAGGCGTCGATTTCTTTTTTAAACTCGGTTGGATCGATTTTTAATGATTGCGCGACAGTTTCTAAATTTTCTGTGAGGTGTAAAATATTGTAAAGATCATTGGGTGTGTGAGGGTCTTTGAAATTACCTTTTTCCTTAATGTTATAAAGAGTGCAAAAACGTTCTCCTTTTTCGGCCCCTAACAGCGTTAGGATCTCGTTTTTTGTCCAATGATAGAATTTGCCTTCAATACCCTCACTGTCGGCATCTTCAGCTGAAAAAAATCCGCCTTTGGAATGGGTCATTTTTCTTAAGACATAATCAAAAATATCGTTGGCGGCATCTGCGTAAAATGGTTTTCCTGTGAGTTGAAAGGCTTCAACATAGGCTGTGGCTAACAGTGCTTGATCGTAGAGCATTTTTTCAAAATGTGGTACCAACCACATGGGATCGGTGCTGTAGCGATGAAATCCTCCGCCTAGATGGTCATGGATACCACCTTTCCATATGGCTTCGAGAGAGGTTTCTACAAAATTTAAAGTGTTCGTATCACCTGTTCTTTGGGCGTGTCGTAGCAATAAAGAAAAACGATGAGCCGTGGGGAATTTTGTGCTATGACTTTTAATGCCTCCATATTGGTGGTCAAAAGTTTTTTGATAATAGCGATCAATCTGATGGATAATATCTTTGTTTAATTCTACCTGTTGTGTGGTGTCAGGAATTAAACTGAGTTTCACGAAATTGGTTAATTTTTTGGCTTGCTGTAATAATTCGTCGGGTTGTTTGGCCCAGACTTCTTTGACTTTTGTGCACAGCTCTTTAAATTCAGTGGGACGAAAGTACGTGCCCACATAAAAACAGTCTTTATCCGGGGTTAAAAAAGCAGAGAGGGGCCAGCCTCCATTTTGACCTAATTGACGAATGGCTTCCATGTAGATGGCATCCACATCGGGGCGTTCTTCCCGATCCACTTTAATGCAAATATAATGTTCATTAAGATAATTGGCGATCTCGTCATTTTCAAAGGATTCTCTTTCCATCACGTGGCACCAGTGACAGGTGGCATAACCAATAGAAAGAAAAATAGGTTTATTTTCCTGTTTTGCTTTTGTGAAGGCTTCTTTTCCCCATGGGTACCAATCTACCGGATTGTGAGCGTGTTGCAAAAGATAAGGGCTCTTTTCATTGATGAGGTGATTGCTGTATTTGTGTTGGCCTGTTTTGTTCACTTGTTCAGCTTTTGTTGTTGCGTGTTGTTTATTAGGTTGTTTTGCGGGCTGTTCTTTGTCCTGCTCGGTGGGCTGGTCTAGAGATGGTTTTTGTTTGCAAGCGATGATAATGCCTATTAAAACGGCAATAACAAGGATTATTCTAAAAAGCGTCTTCATCGGTCAGCCCTCTCCCTAAAATTAATGTATGAACATCGTGAGTACCTTCATAAGTAAAAACCGACTCAAGGTTCAGCATATGCCGAATAATGGGATATTCAGGCATGATCCCGTTGGCCCCTAAGATATTCCTAGATTCACGAGCAATATTTAGGGCCATACTAACATTATTTCGTTTGCAAAGGCTGACCATATAGGGAGATAGTTTGTTTTTGTCTTTGATTTTACTGTAATGAAAACACATTAACTGGGCTTTGACGATTTCTGTCGCCATAGTAACCAGTTTTTCTTGAACAAATTGTTTTTTTGCGATGGGAACACCAAAAGAAATACGACTTTTGCTGTAGCCCAGCGCTGTATCAAAACAAGAGCGAGCGGCCCCAATTACCCCCCAAGAAATTCCAAAACGAGCGGCATTAAGACAATTCAGAGGAGATCCTAAGCCATGTGACTTGGGCAATAGGCAATTTTCAGGGATCTCAACATTATCCATAATAATTTCACCTGTGTGACTGGCACGCAATGAAAATTTATTTTTGGTGCGTGGCGTACTCACCCCTTTGAGATGAGACTCTACGATAAAACCACGGATATCTTTGGCATCATCGCCCTCACATTTGGCCCAGACCACACAGACATTTGAAATGGGGGAAGAGGTAATCCACATTTTGCTGCCGTTTAGAAGATAACCCCCATCAATTTTTGTGGCCCGACACCTCATGGCACCAGGATCTGAACCGGCATCAGGTTCAGTGAGGCCGAAGCAAGCAATCATCTTACCAGCAGCCATGTCGGGTAACCATTTTTGTTTCTGTTCTTCAGAGCCGAATGTGGCGATGGCATGCATAGCTAAAGAACCCTGTACGGAAACAAAACTCCTTAGGCCACTGTCACCATACTCAAGCTCTTGTAGCACCAAACCATAACTCACTGCATCTAACCCGGCACAACCATAGCCTTGAATGCCAGCGCCTAACAAGCCTAGCTGGGCAATGTCAGGTATCAGTTCTTCGGGGAAGGTTTCATTGTTGAAATGATTTTCAATATGTGGAGAAAATTTATCAGAGACAAATTGCTTGACACTGTCACGGATAAGTTTCTGCTCATCCGTAAGCAACTCTTCAAAATGGAGAAGCTCATCAATAGAAATCAAAGAGCTTTCCTAATTTTATTTGCTTGTGTCGGTTGTGGGCTCTGTTTCGTTACTGTTGTGTTCATCTGTTTTTGTGTCAATTGTCTCATGATGAATTGCTTTAACTTCGTCTTTCAAACCCGCTCGAAACTGGTTGTAAGAAGAACCAAGACTGCGAGCAACAGAAGGAAGTCTTCTGCCAAACACTAATAAACCAACGACGGCAACGATTATCCATTCGTATCCACCCAAAAATCCTAAAAGTTGCATATTTAACTCCTTTTGAACTATTTTATCAGAAAAGTAAAGATCATGTTCTAATTATCTATGCGTAAATTGGTAAAAAGATTGTAAAACTTTGTTTATTCAAGATTTTAATCCTCATTTTAACATGATATAACAGTGTTCCGGTGACCTTTCGATGACAGTGTAAATTGTATTTTATTAAGGTTATGAAATACTATTTGTTACTACTGACCTTTGTATCGATGCCCGTTTTGGCTTTTTCTCCTGAATTGAAGGAACAGAATGCGGCTTTAATGGAATCCCGTTATGCCTTTTGGTTTCAGGGAGACAGATTTAAAGCCTTGAACGCTTTTGATCGGGCGGATGTTCGCCGAGCTGAAGTGGCATGGCATGGTGCGGATCTTTTGATCAGTCAAAACAAGAAAGAAGAGGCTTTGAATTTGCTCTTGGAAGCTTTGCCCTACAGTTATGGTGAGGAAGCTCAATCGTTATCCAAACGTATATTTTCTAAAAAACCTCACTACCGTTTTCCCTTTATAGAAGAGAATCAAGTTTATATTCCTTATTCTTATGTAAAGGAACATGGCAAAAGATTGTGGACGATAAAAAGGGGAATCCCTTTGATGATCCAACAAAATCCGCAGGGACAAGTGGTTAGTTTGAGAATTCATCAAATCAAAAATGCAGGGCATGTGGCCAGTAATTTGGGTTTTTCAGTGGGTGATCGCATATTTTCTCTGAATGAGAAATCAGTTGCCGATTGGTCTAAGCTTGAGGTGTTGCCATTTTTCTTGAAAGCGGCTACTGTGGGTTCGATAATTAAAATAGAAATAATTCCTAACAACGAATACAGAAAAATTGAGAAGGTGTTCCACATTGTCACCGATAGTACTGTGATCAAAATGAATGTGGAAAATGAAAAGAGGTCAAAATGAATCTTAAGAATTATACTGTTTATTGCGTGGCACTGTTTATGCTTGTTGTGCTTTCTCCTTTGAATGCACAGGATAATAAGAAGCGTGATGCAGAAGACCATGTTTATATTATGGGGGATACAGGCGGTAAATATACTCTTGAGGATCTTCAAGGCCTTGTGGTCAATGCCACAGGTAAAGAGCTGGTTTTTCAATCTGCAGAATTGGGCACGGTGGCTGGACGTAAGGGAATGGAAATTCAATTTTCAAATAACTTTAAGATTAAAGGGCCTGATCAATTGTTCGAGTTGTTTGAAATTGTTCTAAAAAAATCAGGTTACGTAACTAAGGAAATATTGGGTGGAAAATATTTGATTGAAAAACAAGATCCCAAAGTCAAATATCAACCTCATCCGTTTATAGATGTAATGGATGTAGCAAAATTGAGTGGTAAACATAGCGGCTTGGTAACTACTTTGGAAGAAATTAAAAACACGTCTCCAAATGATGTGATGATGGCGTTGAAACAGTTATTGGATGCTCGTATTGAAAGTGTGGTTGCATTAAGAGGAACCAACACCCTTATTATTACGGCCTTTCCTGAAAATGTTGTGCGTTTTCATAAAATCATTGCTTTGATGGATCAAAAAGCCCCTATGGCTAAGGTAAAGGCTTACCCAGTTTTATATGCGGAGGCCAAAGAAGTGGCTTCCACAATCAAAACAGTTTTGGAACGTTTGATACGTAGTAATGTTAAAACACTGCCTGGAACTCAAAAACAGATTGAACCCATGATTGATGCGGATACCCGTACACAAAAAATTATTGTGGTGGGTTTGGAAGAACATTTTTCAAAAGTGGAAGAATTATTAAAAGAATTAGATGTGAAAATACCCCCACAAGATAGTAATATCCGCATCTATCAAATCCACAATCGTAAAGCAGAAGATGTGGTGACAACGATTGATAATATCTATTCAAAGAAAAAAGACGTCCTTGCCGAGGCCAATGAAGACCAGCCCACAACAACAGTGGCTCGTCCTAATCGACCGGGGGTGAATCCATCACGACCATCGTCAACAACACCTGGTAGTGCTGATGAGGAAGAACGCTCAGACCTGATTCCTCAGTTGACGTTTGACTTAGATACTAATACAGTTATCGCGGTGAGTGCCTCACCGGGAGCTTATGCGGAATTAGAAGATATTATTTCTAAACTTGATGTGAGACAGCCTCAGGTGTTTATAGAAGTAGCTATTATTGAAGTAGGTAAAGACAGTGAAAGGCAATTAGGTTTTGAATTGTTGAATCTTGCCAATGCTTCACCGGGCTCGGTGCGTGGTTTTGGCGTGACAAGTTTTGGTAACTCAACAATTAACACTGATAATCCTACAGGAGGTCGTGCTCCACTTGTGACGAACCAATCATTGTCTTCGGGTTTGGTGGCAGGTATCTTTAAAGGTGCTAATGACAGAATTCCTATTTTGTTGCGTACGATTCAAACTAATTCAGATAGTTTGTTGATGGATGTTCCCAGTATTTTGGTCACTAATAATCAAGAAGAGGCTAAATTTACAAGTAAACAAGATGTTCCCACATCAACGACGAACCAAACAGATACATCAACTAATACCTCCTTTGATTACAGGGAAGCGATTACTGAATTGACGATTAAAAATCTGTTGATCACGAGAGAACAAACATTAGATAGTAATGGTCTCCCCGTGATTGATGCCAACGGAGATGAATTGGCTCAATTACTTGTACAAATGGAAATTATTCAAGAATCTGAACGATTCACAACACCTACCACAAATCCCAGCTCACCTCCTGCAAAATCTACTAGAAAAACAGAAACAAAAGTGAATATTGAGGATGGAGCAACGGTTGTGATAGGTGGTGTTTCTAGTTATCGTGATCAAAATGCGGTGGATAAAGTTCCTTATCTCGCTGATATCGTTAAATCAGTGCCCTTGTTAGGTACTCATCTCTTAGGACCAATCATCGATATTTTTCTAGAAAAAAGTGTCGTCAGTCATTCTCGTTCCACTATGTATATGTTTGTGACTCCTCATATCATCTACAACCCTAAAGACCTTGATAAAATCAGTGAAAAGGTGATGACAGATGATCAGTTGAAGGACCTACGTGAAAAATGGGGGCTCAAATCAAAAAATGAAATGGAAACAGATGAAAAAATAAAAGTTGAGAAAGACAAACGTAAAATTGCTGACATTATTGAATTAGAAAAATTCTTAAAAGCTAATAAAGAAACTGAGAATACCCAATGGATGAAAGAAGCAAAACAGCTTCGTGCAAAAGGTAATGAATTGGGCATGAGTGAAAAAGAAATCAGCCTTTGGGAGACCAACACCTACAGTGCTCGCGAACATATGTTTTATCTTCTCAATTATTTGGAAAGATACAAAATTGAACGTGGAGACTATCCCACGGCTGAAGAAGGTTTGAAAGCCTTGACATTAAAAGGTGAGAAAGAAGATGAAAAACCCGTCATGAGTTTTATTGTCAATGACCCTTGGAAAAATGCCTATGTGTATAATTTGATTGATGGACGACCTACTATTTCCTGTTTAGGAGCAGACAACCAATCAGGTGGTGAGGCTGAAAATCAAGATTTGTATGCGAGATGGGGAGAATAGAACATGCATAAAGGTGTTCTGGATTTGCATATTAATGCTGGACGTTTGACTGAAAAAGATGTTGCAGACGCTCAGATTCTCGTAGATAAAACGGGGCAAAATCTTGATCAAGTTTTGATGGACAAGGGGACGCTGACTGAAGGAGATTATCTAGAAAGTTATGCGGAAGTATTTGGTTTGGAATACATTGAGAGTTTTGGCCGTCTCAAACCTCCTGAAGCTTTTACAGAAAAGGTATCGGCTTCTTTTTGTCGTTTGAATTCGCTCTGTGGTGTTGAATATGTTGACCAGTGTTTTAAGGTGGCTAGCTCCAATCCTCTTGAAACTCATGCTTTTGATGAAGTAGCTGCTATGCTGGGTTCTGAAGTTCAAATGATCTTGGCTCCTCGTGATGAAATTGTTGCGTTGATTAATCGTTCCTATGCCAATGACAGTGAAGTTGTTGACGAAATGATAGAAGATCTGGATGAAGAATCTTTTGGTAATATTGCCGCTCAGATCGAAGTAACCGAAGACCTTTTGGATGTGGCCAACAAGGCCCCTATCATCAAATTGGTTAACATGTTGCTGTTCAATGCGATAAAGGTGAGAGCCAGTGATGTGCATATCCAACCTTATGAAGAAAAAGTGCAGATCCGTTACCGCATTGATGGTGTGTTGTATGATATGGCTTCGCCCCCTAAAAAACTTCAAGATGCCATTATTTCACGTATCAAAGTGATGGGTCGAATGGACATTGCTGAGCGACGTGTGCCTCAGGATGGAGGAGCTTCCATACGTTTGGGAAACCGAGATGTGGATTTACGTATCTCAACGGTTCCTACTTTTTTTGGTGAACGTGTTGTTTTTCGTATTCAGGATAAGGGTACAGATATTTATCATCTTGATAAAATTGGTCTCAGTGACAAAATGTTTGATCAAATTTCACGTTTCGTGCGGTACGCTCACGGTATTATTTTGGTGACGGGCCCGACAGGATCAGGTAAAACAACAACTTTGTACTCGGGGCTTAAAGAAATTAATTCAACAGGTACCAATATTATCACGATTGAAGATCCTATCGAGTATCAGTTAAGGGGAATTTCTCAAATTGAAGTGGCCAAGAAAAAAGGGTTGACCTTTGCTACAGGGTTACGCAGTATTTTACGTCAGGACCCCGATATTGTGATGGTGGGGGAAATTCGTGACAATGAAACGGCTAATATTGCTATTGAATCAGCGTTGACAGGGCACTTGGTATTGTCTACTGTACATACCAACGATGCTCCTGGAGCGATTTCGCGTTTGGTGGATTTGGGCGTGGAACCCTTCCTTGTGGCCTCTTCAGTGATTTGTATCGTGGCCCAGCGTTTGGTTAGGCGTATTTGTGAAACCTGTCTTGTGGCTTATGTTCCAGAAGATGGGGAACTCAAAACGGTTGGTTTGACACGGGATCAGTTACCTAATGGCACACTGAATAAAGGTGAAGGTTGTGGGGATTGTTTGAACACCGGTTATCAAGGACGAATTGGTATCTATGAAATTTTGCCTATTGACGATGATATACGACAGTTGATTATGGAACGAGCTTCGGCGGCGCAGGTTAAAAAATTAGCGCTACAAAAAGATATGATGACGACACTGCATCAAGATGGTGTTGCCAAAATTCTTCAGGGCATCACGACAGTTGAAGAAATTGTGAAGAAAACACATGTAGACGGGACATAGTTCAGTGCCAATTTACGAATATGAAAGTCTTAACTCTACAGGGAAGTCCATTCAAGATATCATTACGGCGGATACCCCACGGGATGCCCGTGAGCGTTTGCGTCGTCAAGGTATGCATGTCACTCGTATTGACCTAGTTAAAGAATTAAACAAATCAGATAAAAGTAAAAGTGTTGTTCTTCAAGCGCTTTCTGCTCGCGAGGCCAGAGGTGAATTGTTGATGGTGACACAGCAGTTTTCCACACTGTTAAAAGCAGGAATTCCTTTAAGTGAAGCCTTAAATGCACTCGTGGATCAGATTGATAACAAACACCTAGAATCTATCTTTAGGGACTTGCAAGAAAAGGTTAACAGTGGAGCCTCGCTAGCAGATTCGATGGCAGATCATCCTAGTATTTTTAGCAATTTATATATACACATGGTCAGAACGGGTGAAACCTCAGGATCGTTGACCAAAGTTTTGGCTAGGGTGGCTGAATTTTCTCGTAAAAGAGACCGTACCGCAAAAAAGGTAAAGGGGGCTTTGGCTTATCCTGTGATTATTGGTTTGATTGGGGTGGTGATATTTCTTGTATTGATGCTTGTTGTGATGCCTAACATCACAGATTTGTTTGTCAAACAAGGTTTAGAATTGTGGTGGTTGACAGAATTTTTTATGAATATTTCTACCGCTATCAGGGATTATTGGATGTTTATGCTTCTAGGTGGTTCGTTGATTTTTGTGTCAGCTTGGAAATGGTTGTATCACAATGAAAAGGGAATGCGTTTTAGAGATAAATTTTTTATGAATATCCCTATCACAGGGCATTTGGTGCGTAAGAGCGCTGTTGCGCGGTTCACAAGTACTTTTTCTATTCTTTTGGAAGCTGGTATTCCGGCTATTTCAAGTTTGAGAATTGTGAGAGATGTTGTCGGTAATATCTTGATTGCGGATATAATAGATGAAGTGTGTGTGAAGGTGACAGAAGGTGCCGATATTGCCACACCCATCAAGCAATCAGGAGTTTTCCCTCCTACAGTGGGTTATATGATTGCGGTGGGGGAAGAAAGTGGGCAATTGGAAGATATGCTCAAAACCATCACAGAGGCTTATGAAGAAGAAGTGGATTTAGAAACTCAGAAAATGATGTCAATTATTGAGCCGTTGATGATTGTGCTTATGGCAGCGACCATTGGAATTGTGATACTTTCCATTATTGTGCCGATGTTAGAGCTTTCGAGCGCTGCAAATAATTAAAGATGAAAGGAAAAAAAATGTTAAACAATAGAAAAAAAACTAGGAGAAAAGCGGGTTTTTCTCTTCTCGAGATTATGGTGGTGATCACAATTATTGCTTTATTAGGTGGTATTGTTGGTAAGAATGTGATGGATAACTTGGCTGAATCTAAAGTTAATTTAGCGATCACTCAAATTAGAGCCTATGACGACGCTCTAAAAACCTACAAACTAAAAACAGGGAGTTACCCGAATAAAGCTGAAGGTTTGGATGCCTTAACTAAACCTGTTGGTTTGACAAGAAAGGCAATAATGGAACTTATTCCTGATGATCCTTGGAATAAACCTTATATTTATATTCCTTCAGAATCATCAAGCACCCCTCCTATTGTGAGAACGTTAGGGGCCGATTCTAAAGTAGGCGGAGAAGGTATTGATGCAGATGTGGATTCAATCACCATAAAATCAAAACCGGATGAGAATAAATAGTAATAACGCGGGTTTTTCACTTTTGGAAATAATGACAGTGATTGCCATTATTGCCCTCGTGATGGGGATAGTTGTGAGGAATCTTCCTGCTCAGTTGGCTGAAGAAAAACTAGTATCAGTTGTTAAGGATATCAAATTATCGATAAAAGATGCTAAAGCTCAATCAATTTTGAGAGGGGAGGAGCTTATCTTTCGAGTTGATTTAATTAACAATTTGGTAACAGTTGAAAAATTACCTGAAACAGATATCACTCTTTTTAATTATGATGAAAAAGATGCTCGCCGCGATTATTTCCGCCACAATAAAGGTGAAGTATTAAGCGAGTGGTCTATAGATGAATCAATCACACTAGCAGGCGTCTATTTAGGTGAAGATACGTATGAAAATGAAGTAGCGTTGATTTTATTTTCTCCAGATGGTACCAGTGAATCGTTCAGGCTTAAATTTATTGTGACGGATACGGATAATGAATTGGTATTAGAGCTAAGAGGTTTGTTCGGTGATATTCAAGAAATACCTGCGGAGGATTTTGAAAAAGAATGGGATGATGTGGATACAGATGTTAATCCACCACTCGTTGAATATGATGAATTTTTTGAAGATGGCTTGCCTGTAGCACCCCCTGCAGAAAGTAAGGCAGAAAGTTCAGGACGTTGAAAAAAAAAGGGTTTACCTTAACTGAAGTGATGGTCGCTCTCATTATCATCACCATCGTTTGGGCGGCAATGTCTTCAATATTGTTTCGAAACTATTCCAGAGTTATTGGTGGTGATTCAACTGATGAATTGATTGAATTAGCTTATATGAAATTGGCGGAAAGAGTGGAAGAGGGTTACCCACAAGAACTCATTTCCCCTACAGATTGGGAGCCATTTTATTCTATCGAAGATGAAAATAAAATTATTCGGCCAAGCTATCGTTGGCGATATATGGTGGAAGACTATGAGGATTTTGATTGGGCTGAAGGCAGTGACCATGATGATGAGCTTAGGTATGATGATGAAATTGTGGACCCTTATCGATTGATTATTGTGGAAATACAAGAATTTATGCAAACAGATGCTTATTCTGAGGGGGAGCCTTTAGGTGTGCCGTTGAAGTTATGGAGAATTATGAAACCAGTCAAAAACAATTCTCAAGCCCCCCCAGCGGCAAACCCATGAGAAAACGAGGGTTTACTCTTATTGAAGTGTTATTGGCTTTTTTTCTGAGCATGATGGTTATTTTTATCGCATTTTCAATATTAGATTCGAGCATAGATCAACAATCAGAAATGGTTGACGTCTTTGAGCGCCGTAAGGGGGGAAGTAAAATCATTGCCTATATTAGAAATGACCTTCAGGGCATAATGGACCTCACCTCTATGCAGCAAGCCAGCTCTGTACAAATCATGGTTGACCCTGCTGGAAATGCGGTGATTAATTTTGTGAGTTCTGGGCGGCAAAGCGTGAATGATGAAGGTGTTGTGTCTGCTTATAACGAAGTGGGTTATGCGCTCAAAAAATCGAAATTAAACAATGAAGTGTATGTTTTATATCGTCGGCAAGATTACTTTGTGGATGATGAAATTTTTTCCGGTGGACAATACGAATTGTTGTATGAGGGAGTTAAAAGTATGACTTTTGAATGGGCTGGTGAAGATGGGGAGTGGAAAGAGCAATGGACAGAAGGTTGTCCCATGCAGGTTAAGCTTAGCATCGCACTACTCACGCAAGAGGCCATGAAAAATATAGAAAATCTACCTATCAACAGTGAAGATTGGGATGTTCGAGAATTTGTAGAAGTGATTGATATTAAATATAAGTCTGAGTATAAACCCAAATAATTTCAATAAAAATCAATGTTTACAAGAATTTTACAGCTTATTTTCGAGTTTTGCTGTCAACGTGATTGAAATATATGGATTGTAAATAGTATCTTGCATGTAGGAAGCTGCATAAGTAGCGAAATCGAAAAGGAGTGTTTTATGAAAAAATTTACAATAGTTGCTTTGTTTTTTGCAGTAATTACGATGTGTTTGATGCCAGAATTGAAGGCGGAAGAAAAAGAAGATAAAGCTAAAAAAATGTTTGATAAATTAGATAGTGATAGTAACGGATCGATTAGTTTGGACGAGTACTGCGCTAAATGTGGAGATGATGCAGAAAAAAAAGAAAAAGCTACTGAAAAATTTAAAAAATTAGATGCCGATGAAAACGGCTCGTTGACTCTTGAAGAAATGTCAGCTTGCCCAAAGAAAAAAGGTAAAAAGGAAAAAAAAGGTAAAAAAGGTAAAAAAGAAGAATAGTTAAATTTTTTATATCTTTTGATAGATTGATTTATAAAAGAGTGGGCCAGAGACCCGCTCTTTTTTTTTGAAATTATTTAAATATAGAAGATGTCGTTTTCATGATGGATTCAATATCCTCAACGCCGATGAGGTGTTTGCGAAAATATTTCAAAAAATATTTAATTGGAATCTCTGGAGTTTTTGTATTTGTTATGTACTTGTAGCAACATGGATTTGATGGTTTTTTCCTCTTTTGTCATTTGAGCATCTGATAGGGGATTTTTCTCCATCACATCCTTTTTGACATCGTAAAGCTGGCCACTGGCGTAGAGTTTGTATCTTTGATTGCGAGCAAAGGCTTTGGATTCATCAAGTTTGCCGCTTCTGGAATACCAAATATAAACCCACTTACGTGAAGGTTCTTTTTGCCCTTTCAAAAGAGGTAAAAAGCTTTGCCCGTCCACATTTAATTTTTGGGGAACGGGGGTGCCTGCCGCATCGCAGATGCTAGGTAAAAAATCACTGAAGTCTACTAATTCTTCAGACACCTGGCCTGGCTTGATGGTGCCCTTCCAGTAAGCAATAAAAGGAACATGGTTTCCTGTGTTATCCATCCGGCCTTTGCCACCAATAACTTTGCGGTCTCCCATCATTGATACGACAGGTTCATCTGTTCCATTGTCACCTGTGAAGAGAATCAGGGTGTTTTCTTCCAGGCCAAGTTCTCTGACCTTATTTACAATTTTGCCAATCAGTTTGTCCATATAATATGTCATGTCTCCAAAATATTTAGCATTTCCTTTGTAGGTTTCAGAACCAATACTTTGGGGATCCCAGTCCTTGGAATCAGGAGTGGGGACAAAAGGACAATGTGTTAAGATCATTGGGTAGTAGACAAAAAAAGGTTTATCTTTGTTTTTTTCCATAAAATCAATAGCATAGTCGCACACAACATCGGGGCCATACTCGCCATTGGTGTAATTGACATTTTTACCATTGATTTCAAGTTGAGGATTAACAAAGCGGGTGTCATAGCTTTTGCCATTTATTTCTTTGGTGTATTTTCGCGTATGTTGCCACAGGCAGCTTTCATCAAACCCGAAATGCTGAGGTGCATTAACATCTGCGCTCAATTGCCATTTCCCTACGACACAGGTGGCATAACCATCCCCTTTCAGCAGGTTGGCAAAAGTTGTTTGATTAGCATCAAGAATCCCAAATTCAATGTAATTACGTACGTTATAAATACCTGTCATAAGTTTGACCCGAGACGGTGTACACACAGGCTGTGAATAACAATGTGTGAAACGGATTCCCTGCTCCGCAAGATTATCAATAACAGGGGTTTTATACGATGTGCCTCCATTGGCACCGACACACTCATACCCAAAATCGTCTGCCATGATCAATATGATATTAGGCTTACGGTTGTTCATAGAGATAGATTCACATGACATTAATTGCGCAAATGAAAACAGTAACAGTAACGTACCAAATAATTTATTCATGAATGGATGTTATCAAAATATGGATTGAAAAAAAACCAAATCAGTACTGTTTGAATGGGAATAATTTTCCTATGAAATGAGATATCGGCTGATCCGATTGAGCTCAGGTTCAACACCTATTCCCGGATTGTTCGGAAGCTGCAGTTTCCCTTCATGGATTTTCAAACCATCGGTAGTAAATTGACGCAGAGGATTATCGTTGGCATCAAATTCCTGAAACCCTTTTCCTCCAATTGCCGCCAGAAAATGACTGCTGGCCAGGAGACCAATGCCTCCTCCTAGGTAATGAGGTGTTACCGTCATGTTGTTTTTTTGGGCCATCCCTGCGTGAATAAGCCCCTGGGAAATGCCTCCCCATTTGGCAACGTCTATTTGCAAATGGTTCACTAATTTTTTGTTGATATAACGCTCAAACTCCTTATTCCCCATAATGTTTTCACCACCAGCCAGGGGCACCGAAGTTAACCTGGAGAGTGTTGACCATTCCTCGTTTGAAGAATGTGCGTTCAGGGGTTCTTCCACAAAACCTATATCAAAATCAGAGATCTCATTTATTTTTGAGGCGGCTTCGTCTGCATGGGCCCATCGTTGATTGGCATCGACAAAAACAAGGCTTTCGCTGCCGGCGGCCCCTCTTATCTGTTTCAGATTTTTTCTGTCCATTTCCTTGCCAAAGCCCACTTTCAACTTAAAGGCACGGTGTCCCGCTTCCACTAAAGCAGCCGTAGCCTCCCCGGCATTATTGACATCCAAAGCACTGGCATAGCAATTGACAATCAACTCCGAGCTTGAATTGATAAAACTGGCAAGAGGCAACCGGGCCCGACGCGCTGCCAGATCCCAGACAGCGATGTCAATTCCCGAAATAATTTGTGCAAAAGTCCCGATTTCACCACTTTGAATGGCGTAGAGATCAAGAACGTCGATAAGCTTTTCATATACTTCACGGGGATGTGAATATTCAAAATTCTTGAGAACAGGATTCACCAAAGTTGTGATGAGCTTGCTCCGGTGTTCGGCACCATATTCAGGAAAATTGCACCAGACTTCTCCCCAGCCATGGAGACCATTTTCATCAGTCACAGAAACAAAAAGTGCCGGGCGTGATTCGAGTTTCAAATATTGACTCTTTACCGGTTTGGTCAAGGGAACCCGATAAACATAGGCCTGGATATTTTTGATTTTGATATGATCGCTCATTGTTGCTTCAACCCAGCACGATATAGATGGTAGTCATGATAATGGCCAGAACACACCATAAACCCCAAACCAAAGGGGAAGCTTCTCCTTCTTTGATCACGGTTGACAACTCAGGAATTTCTGTTTCATTAGGTTGTGTGAATAGCGAAACCACAATCATCAACAAACAAATAGAAAGAAAAAGAATTAAGGCCATCAATAAATGATGTGGCCAGAATCCCTTTGAAGGGAAATCGGACAACATACAAATGGCAATGATGATGGAAGAGATTCCTCCAAGGACGATCGCAGAGTTTGCTGCGGCCGGTGTTGTTCTTTTCCAGACAACGCCCATAAGAAACATAGCAGCAAGCATGGGAGCAAAGGAACTGATGAGTTTGAGCATTAAAGTAAACAGGTCCCCTTTCAGGTTGCTGAGGAATATAGCGATAATAAAAGCCAGTATGGCAGCGAAGAGGGTGGCGTACTTTCCGATCCGGGTTAACTGTTGTTCACTGGCATCCGGTTTATTTCTTTTGTAAATATCCATGGTGAAAACGGTACTAAACGAATTCATCCCTGAGTCAACCGAACTGATCAACATCGCCATCATAATGGCAATAATAAAGCCCACAAAACCGGGGGCCAGCAGGGTGCCCATGAGGTCCAGAAACACCTCATCGTTATTTAGGTGGGTTGCTGGATTGTCAGCGGGTTTGTAAACGGCCCAGCACAACCCGGGAAGTACGAAAATAAGAGGTGGCAATAACTTCAGGTAAGCTGCGAAAACAACTCCCTTA